>Ga0187892_10000307_pt1 | contig 129945 bp, 119 predicted proteins | sample MA1701073metaG_FD_139345 | JGI IMG/M metagenome (GOLD analysis project Ga0187892, IMG submission 139345) | Bio-ooze microbial communities from a basaltic lava cave in the Kipuka Kanohina Cave System on the Island of Hawaii, USA - MA170107-3 metaG ... | reverse complement strand
GCGCCTCCCCGGAGAGGTCGCAGCCTCGATGTTCGCCAAAGAGCGCCCGGCGCGTTTCGCCGCGATGACGGCGGGCCCGGCGCGAAAGCCGACAAAAGCCCGGCCCGGCCGGCCGAAAAGCCCGCAAAAGCCGACAAAAGCCTACAAAAGCCCACCTTATAAGAAATGTCGGCATTTGTCGGCTTTTGTGGGCTTTAGTGGGCTTCGCGCCAAGGTTGCGGCGGGCGGGCTGAGGTCCGCCCCTCGCCCTCGCCCCAGGGCGAGGGTCTCAGGCCGCCGCCACGAGCTTGCGCGTGATGGCGCGGCTCAACGGCACGGTGAAGTTGAACGTGGCGCCGTGGCCCGGGCGGCTCACCACCCAGATGCGGCCGCCGAAGAACTCGATGATCTGCTTGCAGATGGGAAGGCCGAGCCCGGTGCCCTGGGGCTTCGGGTCGTCGCGGTTCTTCACCTGCATGAAGCGCTCGAAGATGCGGTCCTGCCAGTCGTGCGGGATGCCGGGGCCGTTGTCGCGCACCGAGACCTCGAGATAGTCGCCGTCGGCGCGCGCCCGCACCCAGATGCGCCCCTGGCCGGGATCGATGAACTTCACCGCGTTCGAGAGCAGGTTGATGACGACCTGCGTCAAGCGGTCCTTGTCGGCGCGCACGAACGGCAGGCCGTCGGGAACGTCGGAGTCGAGCTTGATGTGCTTCTCGACGATGAGGCCCTGCACCGCGGCGACGGCGTCCTGCACCACGGGGCCGGGATCGAAATCCGACATCTGCCATTCGAGGCGGCCCGCCTCGAGCTTGGCGAGATCGAGCAGCTGGTTGATGAGCCGCGTGAGCCGCTCGGCCTCGCGCGCGATGATGCCGATGAAATTGCCGCGCTGCACGCGGTCGAGCGCCGGGTTGTCGAGCAGTATCTCGGAGAACGAGCGGATCGAGGTGAGCGGCGTCCTGAGCTCGTGGCTCACGGTCGAGAGGAAATCGTCCTTCAGGCGGTCGAGCTCCTGGAGGCGGAGATTCGCCTCGCGCAGATCGCGCGTCGCCGCCTCGAGCTGCTGCGACTTGAGCTCCAGCTGGCGGCTGTATTGCAGGATCTGCGAGGCCTCGTCGAGGATGCGCATCACCTCGTCGATGCCGACCATCTCGCCCTTGGCGACCGAGCCCACCATCACGCGCGCCGAGGCGGCGCCGATGGCGCCGGCGAGCACGCGCTCGGCGAAGCTGATGAGGTCGGCGTCGGCCTCGCGCGTCTTGTCGAGGTTGATCGCGCGGGCGCGCGCGTAGTCGCGGAACGCCTGCTCGGCGCGCTCCTGCCCGACGAAGCGCGCGACGAGGTCGCGCAGCTCGGTCAACGTCGCGGTGCCGCGCCAGAACACCGTCTCGTGCGCGGCGCCGGTCTTGAACACGTCGACGAACTGCGCGGCCTGGATGCGCTCGATCGCGTCCTGGCGCGTGAGCATCGAGACCGCGACGTAGACGCCGATGTTGACGCCGAGGCTCCAGAACGTCGCGTGGCCGATCGCGTCGAACTGGGTGAGGCCGAACAGGCTGTAAGGCTTCAGCATGTCGATGCCGAAGAGGCCGTTGTCGACGAAATCGAGCGGCAGCCAGCCCGAGCGCGCGAACGAGGGCAGCAGCAGCGTGTAGGTCCAGATCACGAAGCCGGAGACGAGGCCCGCGAACGCGCCGGCGCGCGTGCCGCCCTTCCAGAACATGCCCGCGATCATCGCAGGCGCGAACTGCGCCGCCGCCACGAACGAGACGAGGCCGATCGTGACGAGCGCGTAGGTCTCGCCGATGAGCCGGTAGTAAAGATAACCCAGCAGGACGATGACGATGATCGAGCCGCGCCTTACGCCGAGCAGCGCCTTGGTGAGATCGGCGCGCTGCGCGAGGCCGAACCAGCGGCTCCTGAGCAGCGCCGGCATCACGAGGTCGTTGCACACCATCGTGCTCAACGCGATCGTCTCGACGATGACCATGCCGGTCGCGGCCGAGAGACCGCCGAGGAAGACGAGCAGCGCGAGCCAGGGCTGCCGCTCGGCGATGGGCAGCGAGAGCACGAAGGTGTCGGGCGCCACCGTGCCCTTGTCGAAATGCAGGATGCCGGCGACCGCGATCGGCAGCACGAACAGGTTGATCGCGATGAGATAGGCCGGAAAGAGCCAGATCGCGCGCTTCAAGTCGCGCTCGTTGAGGTTTTCGACCACCATCACCTGGAACTGGCGCGGCAGGCACACGATGGCCGCCATCGCGAGGAACGTCAGCATCACCCACGAGCTGATGCCGCCGGTTCCCGTGATCGCGAAAATGCGCGCGATGTCGGGGTTCGCCGCGGCCTTGCCGAAGAGGTCGGCGAACCCGCCGAAGACGCCGAAGGTGACGAACAGGCCGACCGCCAGGAAGGCGACGAGCTTGACGATCGATTCGAACGCGATCGCCGCCACCATGCCCTGGTGGTGCTCGGCGGCGTCGATATGGCGCGTGCCGAACAGGATCGAGAACATCGCCATCAGCAGCGCGACCCAGAGCGCCTCGTCGAGCAGGAGGAAAGTGGTGCCGGCGGGATCGGGCCGCGTCACCTCGGGATAGGCGAGCAGCACGCTGAAGCTCTGCGACACCGCTTTCAGCTGCAGCGAGATGTAAGGAAGGATGCCGACCACCGCGATGACGGTGACGAGCCCGGCCAAGAGCTGGCTCTTGCCGTAGCGTGCGGCCACGAAGTCGGCGATCGTCGTGATCCGGTTGACCTTGCTGATCCGGATCATCTTCCTGAGCATGAACCAGCCGAGCAGGAAGACGAGCGTCGGCCCGAGATAGATGGGCAGGAACTCGGCGCCGCTCTCGGCCGCGCGGCCGACGCTGCCGTAGAAGGTCCACGAGGTGGCGTAGACCGCGATCGAGAGCGCGTAGAAGGCCGGGTTCTTGATCAGGCTCCGGCCCTGGTCGGCGCGGCGGTCGCCGTAATAGGCGATCGCGAACAGCAGCGAGAGATAGGCGAGCGAGGCGAAGATGACGACCCAGCCGGCCATCAGCGCGGGCCCTCCATCGCATCGGCGCGCGGCTCGCCCGCGCGCGGCGCCGCGGGCGGCGGCAGCTCCTCGTTGGCGGGCGGCGGCGGCTTGATCTCGCCGTTCGGCATCAGCTGCATCACGACGACGCCCGCCAGCGCCACGAGCAGCACCCAGAGCGCGAACAGGTAGAGATAGAGCAGCGGCACGCCCGCCACGAGCGCCGGCTTGTTGAAGAGCGTCAGAACGGGCGGGCTGAACCCGATCGCGCCGATCAGGAACAGGCCGACGAGCCGTTCCGCGCCGAGGCCAGGCCGCCGCATGCGCTGTCCGCTTCCTCTCGGCGCCGCCGGCCTGTCTCCGAAAGCCGCAGCACCTCCCCGCGTTTCCCCCGAGAAATCTTAGGCTTGCAGCCGCCGCTCGCGCAACTCCGCGATAGTCGAGAGCGTCTCACCGCTGGCGCCGCTCCGCCGCTTCGAGCGAAGCGGCTGCGTCGGAATCTTGTGGATTGTTGGATTTGATCTACTTGATTTCGATCCAGACTGTACGATATATGTTCTCGATACCAATTCGTTGTGCACGCGAAGGCCGACGCTCGAATTAGCTGCATCGAATATGCTCCCCCAATTCTGTTATTGCTTACCGCCGCTGTGGCCGCCTTGGCGATTTACGAGGACGCCCGCGTAAAAGCGAGAAACCACGCCCCTCTGAAAAGCGAAAGCCGAAGCAGGCAAATTTAAGAAGGAAGTCGTCTATGGCATCCGCACCAAGAGCGTTCATAAGCTTCGATTTTGATCATGACGAAACTCAGCGATTGCTGTTCGCTGGCCAGGCGAAGAATTCGCGTACACCATTCGACATTTCGGACTGGTCGTCGAAACAATCGCTACCCCAATCGCAATGGGAGCGACTGATCGAGGACAAGATTTCTCGCACGAATATGCTCATCGTTTTGGTGGGGCGGTATATGTCGAGCGCTGGTGGTGTCACGAAGGAAATTGCGATGGCGCAGCGCAATTTCGTTCCAACGTTTGGCGTCTACGTAAATGGAGCCACCTCGTGGTCGACGCTACCCTCGGGGCTCAGCCCAGGACGCGTAATCCCTTGGGAGTGGGATGCGATCGCGCTCAAAATTGATCAAATGATGCGTGAAGGCAAAAATCGCTTCTAGGTGCACTCTTGGCGCTGCGCCGAGCATTGCTGGTCGGTGTTGAGCAGTACCCAAACGGCATCCTTCCCGGCTGTGTCGTTGACGCTCAGAATTTGGAGCGACTGCTCAAAGTAAATGAAGACGGCTCTCCGAATTTCGCGTGCAAAGTTCTGACCTTTCCGCCGCTCGATGCAACACGAGACGTGTTACTGAGACAGCTGTTCGAGCTGTTCCGTGATGGCGCCGAAGTCGTTCTTTTCGCGTTCTCGGGCCACGGGTACTTAGACAAACGCGGCGGTTATCTCGTGCTCCCAGATCACAAGGAGCATGACTACGGGATTTCGATGGCCGACGTGCTCGCCCTGGCAAATAAGTCGAGGGCCAAGGAGGTTTTTGTCCTCCTCGACTGCTGCCACGCGGGAGCTTTCGGAGAACCGCCCGCGCTGATCGTCGAACTTGCATTGCTCCGAGAGGGAATTTCGATATTGGCTGCGACCGATAGGCGCGACGTCGCTGTGGGTGATCGTCGCGGGGGGAGATTTACTTCACTAATTTGCGACGGCTTAGAGGGAGGTGCTGCGGATACTTTGGGCAAAGTCACAGCGGCGAATCTTTTCGCCTATGTGGACGAAGTCTTCGGCCCTTGGGACCAGCGGCCCAACTTCAAGTCCAACGTTTCGAACTTTACTCCGTTGAGACGATGCAAGCCAAAAGCTCCCCTCGAAGGCATCAGGAATTTAGCGCTTTGGTTTCCTAGCCCGGATCATGAATTTGCACTCAGTCCGGAATACGAGGCCTCTGATGAGCGCGCGCAGGGCGACAAGGTCAAAGTTCTCGACAGCTTCCGTAGACTAAGGGACGTGGGAATACTTGTGCCAGTCACACATGTTCACCTTTTTGATGCGGCCAAGGAATCCGGAAAATGCAGACTGACCGCACTGGGGAAGTACTACTGGCGACTAGCAAAGGAAGAACGGGTGTAGTTACGATGCTCAGGCTTGCAGCCGCCGCTTGCGCAACTCCGCGATGCTGCCGCTGGCGGCCAGAGCCTGGCCGAGCGTCTTGATCCCGCGGCCCTCGAGCACGTCGGAGAGGTGCAGGAACAGGACCGCCGTCGCCATCGCATCGGCGAGCGCGGTATGGCGGCGCTCGATCCGGATGCCGAAGCGCTGCGCCACCGCATCGAGCGAATGCTCGGGCAGATGATCGAGCAAGGCCGCGGCCAGCATCAGCGTGCACAGCACCGGGTTGTCGAAGCGCACGCCCGCGTCGGTTTCGCGCTTGACGAGGAAGCTCATGTCGAACGCGGCGTTGTGGGCGACCAGCGTCGCCCCCTTGGCGAAGGCGTGGAACTGCGGCAGCACCACCGCGACCGGCGGCCGGCCTTCGACCATCGCGTCGGTGACGCCGTGGAAGCGCGTCGATTCGGGCGGGATCGGCCGGCCGGGATTGACGAGGCGCTCGAAGGTTTCGCCGGTGAGGATGCGGCGGTTGACGATGCGCACTGCGCCGATCGCGACGATCTCGTCGCCCTCGTCGGGGCGCAAGCCCGTCGTCTCGGTGTCGAACACGGCGAAATCAAGCTCGGCGAGCGGCCGGTCGCGGTCGGGCGCCGGGCGGCCGCGCGCCATCAGGTCGAAGTCGTAGAACTCGGGCCGCGCGGTGAAGCCGGAGCGGCGCTGGCGGAACTGCGGGCGGTGCGGGCCCGGCAGCGGCAGGCGCAGGACGGCGCGCTGCCTGCCGGCGAAGCTCCACACCTCGCTGCCGTGGCGCTCGAGCACCTGGCGCAGGCTCGAGCCGCCGAGCGCGCCCGCGAGCGGCGCCTCGAGCCAGCGGTCGATCTCGCGCGAGGGCACCGGTGCGCCCGGCCAACTGAAGTCGAGGTAGACGCGCTGGTCGGCCAAGAGCGGCTCGACGTCGAAGCTCCGATGCCCGGTCGCCGCCGCGAGCCGCTCGACCAGGTGCTCGAGGGCCAGCAGCGCCGCGTGGCTGTCGGCGCGCAGCCAGAGCGGTATGCCGATCATCGTGAGCTCGAGGCGGGCCCGCTCCTTCAAGTGCTGCGCCGCGCAGCTCACCAGATCGGCGGAGTAGACGTCGTCCATCGGCCACTGGCCGACCGTGAGCGCGCGGTACTGCCCGGCAAGCGCCTCGATCCGCTCGCTCAGGCGCGCGCTTTCGCCGGCAAGATTGGACTCGAACCGTGCGCGCGCCGCCGCATCGCCCGACGGCACGCTCGGCAGGGTTTCGGCGATGGCGCGGATGTTCCCGACCGGGCCGCGCAGCCCTTCGGTGGCGGCGCGCAGCAGCGCGTCGCGCCGGGCCAGATCGGCAATCTCCGCGCTGACGTCGGAAACGCTCAGCACGTAGCCGGCCGGCGCACCGCCCTCGCCGGCGACGATGCTGATGCGGCCCTTCAGGAGCGTGCGCGCATCGACCGTGGCCGCCACCACGGCGGCTACCGGCCCGTCGGTGTCGGCGGCCCCCTCTCCGCTCAGGATCTCAAGCGTGTGCAGGATCGGCTCGCGCGCGACCAGGCCGAAGAGGCTGCGGCCCAAGCCGATCTCCTCCGGCGCGCCTAAGAGGCGCACCGCCGCGCGATTGTAGAGCAGGATCTGGTGATCGAGATTGCAGACCAGCACGCCTTCGGTGAGATCGAGCAGGATGGCCTCGAGCCGGCGCTTCTGCTCCCCGAGGCCGGCCGCCGCGCGCGCGACCGCTTCTCCGGTTTCGCGACGCAGCGACGCGAAACGCTCGATCAAGAGGCGCGCGCCTTCGGACAGCGCACCCAGATCCGCCAGCGCCGGCCGCCCGGCGACGGCGCCCGGCTGCGCGTGCGCCGCCAGCTCGAGGTCGCGCCCCATCGCCTCGAGCGGCCGCGCGAGGGTGCGGCGGAGATAGAGCCAGGCCGCGGCGACACCGAACAGCAGCAGCGCGCCGACGCCGCTCCACAGCGCCACGCGCTGCACGCGCTGATGCGCGTCGGGAATGAAGACAAGCCCGACGCCGAGCGCCACGACCGCGAACGCGGCGAGCCCGGCGAAGACGCGGCCCAGCAGCCTGCTCGGATCGCCTGGTCCCGCCGTGCCTGCCGCCATCGCGTTCGCTCAGCTCGCCCCGGCTTTCAGGATCTCGCGCACCTTGGCCATCAGTTCGCGCGTCGAGAACGGTTTGGTGATGTAGTCGTCGGCGCCCATCGCGAGGCCCTTCTCGCGCTCGACGTCGCGTCCGCGCGCCGTCAGCATGATGATCTTGGTGTCCTTCCAGCGCGGGTCGGCGCGCACGCGCTGGCACAAATCGTAGCCGTCGGGCGGCGGCATCATCACGTCGAGCAGCAGCAGGTCGGGCTTTTTTTCGCCGAGCGCTTTGAGCGCCTCCTCGCCGTCGCGCGCGGTGCGCACCTCGAAGCCGGCGTTCTTCATCATGAACTCCAGCGCCAGAAGGATGCTGGGCTCGTCGTCCACGACCAGGACCGATTGTGCCATGGCGTCGCTTTCCTCCCCGCGCCGCGGCTCTTGGGGGGCCGCGTGCGCCCGCTCAGCATAGGGCAGTTTGCGGCGCGCGCCACCGGGGCGCTTGAGCCTCTCGCGCGCGTGGCGTAGTTAACGAGATCGGCCGGTCCGGCGGCCGCACGTCCGCGGGAAGGGCTCAGCCCACCCTTTTCGTGCCCGCCAGCGGACACCAAGCAAAGCCATGAGCAAAGCCCCCGACACGGCGGATGAAGCGGTGCTGCGCGCGCTGGCGGCGGCCGAAGCGGCGCTGCGCGGCGCCACCGGCGCGCTGCTCATACTTGCCGCGCCGCGCCGGCTCAGCGACCCCGAGCGGCGCAATCTCGCGCTGCGCGTCACGATGCGCGGCGGCAGCGGCGAGCGCACCATCATCGTGAAGCAGAGCGTGCCGCCGCCCTGGGAGAAACCCGAAGCGCAAGCGGTCTCGCTCGATCGGCTCGGCCCGCTGTTCCTCGACGCGGTCGCCGCCGGCCGCGGCCATGCGCCCGCAGTCCTCGCCAGTGCGGATCGCCTGATCGTGCTCGAGGATTTGGGCGACGGGCCGACCCTGGTCGAGCCGCTGCTCCGAGGCTCGGCGGGCGAAGCGGAAGCGGCGCTGCTCGCGCTCGCGCGCCGGCTCGGCCGCCTGCACGCCGACACGGTGGGCTTGCGCGCGCGCTTCGACGCGCTGCAAACCTCGCTCTGGCCCGGCTCGGAGCTGCGGATCCGCCGTTTCTTCGAGAGGGTCGACACCGTCCTCGACTCGATCGAGCAGCGGCTCCCCGATGTGCGCTTCCCGCGCGAGGAATGCGCGGCCGTCGCCGCGGCGCTTGCCGATCCCGGGCCGTTTCTCGCCTACACGCACGGCGATCCGTGTCCCGACAACGTCTTCCTCGTGAACGGCGAGGCGCGGCTCATCGACTTCGAGCACGGGCGCTTCGGGCACGCCCTGATCGACGGCGTCTATGTCCGGATGGCCTTCCCCACCTGCTGGTGCGCCGGGCGCAGTCCCGACGACGTGGTGGCGCGCTGCGAGGCGGCCTATCGCGCGGAGCTCGCGCGCCGCGTGCCGCCGGCGGCGGACGATGCGATCTACTTCCGCGCACTGACCGAGGCCGCCGCGGCCTGGCTCATCGCACGGCTCGACTGGCTGCTGCCGAGCGCGCTCGACGGCCCTTCGCTCTGGGGCATCAGCGATGGCCGCGCGCGCCTGCTCAACGACCTCGATGTGTTCGCGGCGCTCGCCGAGCGCAGCGGCGCGCTGCCGGCGTTCCGCGATTTCGCCGGCGCGCTCCGCCGCGATCTCGAGCGGCGCTGGCCCGAGACGACTCCGCTGGCGCTCTATCCGGCGTTCCGCGCGAAAGCGGCGTCTGGCGCACCAAGCACTTGAGTATCGGCCCTGCGCGGCCTAGCTTCTCCGCATCGGCCGATCAGGCGGCCGCCCGTCCGCGGGAAGGGCTCAGCCCACCATCGCAGTCGCGCTTTGCCACGACCTTTTCCTGCCCGCCGGCGGACACCGGGCTCTTCAAAGGAAAGGGTTCATCATGTCCAGCGCCAAGCGCCGGACCCTGCCAGCCAAGCCGTCCAAGGAACATCTCCGCAAGCAGGCCAAGCGGCTCGCGGCCGCCGCGAAGCTGCGCCTCGCCGAGGCGCAGCGCCGCCTCGCCGCCGAATACGGCCATCGCGACTGGCCAGCGCTGATGCGTGCGGTCGAAACGGTGCTGCGCGGCTCGGCCAAGGAAGCCAGCCCGCTCCGCGCGTGCTCGCCGCTGAGCGAAGCGGCCGCGCGCGCCGATGCCGCAGCGGTGCGCCGCCTCTTGGCCGAAGGCGCCGCGCCCGACGGCGCTGCCGGCGAGATCGACACGCCGCTCTGGCAGGCGTGCGCGAGCGAGGCGCCCGCGCCGCGCCGCATCGAAGCCGCGATGCTGCTGCTCGACGCCGGCGCACGCCCGCGCCGCGGCTGCACCGGCAACACGACCGCGCTCCACATGGCGGCGCGGCGCAGCCCGCTGGCGCTCGTCGAGCTGTTGATCCGCCGCGGCGCCATCTGGTGGCAGCAAGACAAGGACCACAAGGAGCCGCTCGACTATGCCCGCGCCGGCGCGGCGCCCGACGAGGCCGCGATCGTGGCGCTGCTCGACCGCCCGGTGATCCGCGATCCCGAGTTCCGCGCCGCGGTCATTGCGATCCATCGCGGCGACGCGGCGGCGCTGGCGCGCCTGCTCGACGCACATCCGCGCCTGCTCCGCGAGCGCGCCGTGGAGCCGGAGTGCTATCCGCCGAGCTACTTCCGCGACCCCAAGCTGTTTTGGTTCGTCGCGAACAATCCGATCCTCGTGAAACCAACGCCGCGCAACATCGTCGCGATCGCCGAGACGATGCTGAGCCGCGGCGTCGACCAGGCCGATCTCGACTACACGCTCGAGTTGGTCATGAGCGGCAGCGCCGCGCGCGAGCAGGGCCTGCAGACGCCGCTTCTCGCCGCGCTGATCGATGCCGGCGCCGCGCCGACGCCGCGCGCGATCGACGCGACGCTCGGCCACAAGGAGCTGGCGCCGATCGAGGCCTTGCTCGCGCGCGGCTTTCCGCTGACGGCGCCGATCGCGGCGGCGCTCGGCCGCGACCGCGCGCTCGCCGCGCTGTTGCCGGCGCTGGCCCCCGAGGAGCGCCAGAAGGCGCTCGGCATGGCCGTGATCAACGGGCGCGTCGAGGCCGCGCGCGCCTGCCTCGACTCCGGCGCCGATGTGAACGGGTTCCTTCCCGTGCACGCGCACAGCACGCCGCTGCACCAGGCCGTCGCCAACGACGACGTGCCGATGATGGAGCTGCTGCTCGCGCGCGGCGCACCGACATTCCCGACACGATGTGGAACAGCACGGCGCTCGGTTGGGCGAAATACATGGGCAAGCGCGAAGCCGAAGCCGTTCTCGCGGCGGCGCGGGGGGCCTGAACCGCCGCATCCATCCACTGCCATCCCGTTGAGGCTGCGGCGGATTTGCCGTGGGCGCGGCGTTGACGCTCGCTCCGAAAATACCTAAATGTCGGCCCGGCCGCGTACCGCTCCCCGGTGCCGCCGGTTCAGCCCAAGAAGGTCTCTCGCCGAATGGCGACGCCCATCGCCCAAACCGCGCCGCAAGGCTCGCACGAGCCGGCGGCGCCGATTTCCGCGCGCCCGGATTGGGCGGACGCGGGATTGTTCCTCGCCGACGGCAGCGTGTTCTGGGGCCGCGGCGCCGGCGCGCCGCGCACGGCCGTGGGCGAGCTCGTCTTCAACACCGCGATGACCGGCTATCAGGAAATCCTGACCGATCCCTCCTATGCCGGGCAGATCATCAATTTCACCTTCCCGCATATCGGCAATGTCGGCACCAATCCCGAGGACATCGAGACGGTGACGCCGGCGGCGCTGGGCTGCGTGCTGCGCGCCGACATCACCGATCCCTCGAACTACCGCGCGGCGCAGCATCTTGACGAATGGCTGAAGCGCCACGATCTCCCGGCGCTGACCGGCGTCGACACGCGCCGCATCACGCGGCGGGTGCGCGACGGCGGCGCGCCCAATGCCGTGCTGCGCTACGATCCCGAGAAGCGCTTCAAGGTCGACGATCTCCTCGCCAACGCCCGCGCCTGGCCCGGCTTGGAGGGCATGGACCTCGCCAAGCAGGTGAGCTGCCGGCAGACCTATCGCTGGGACGAGACGCGCTGGAAATTCGGCGAAGGCTACGGCAAGCAGACGGCGCCGCGCTTCAACATCGTCGCCATCGACTATGGCGCCAAGCGCAACATCCTGCGCTGCCTCGCCGACGCCGGCTGCGCGGTGACGGTCGTTCCCGCCACCGCCACCGCCGAGGAGGTTCTCCGCCACAAGCCCGATGGAGTCTTCCTCGCCAACGGCCCCGGCGATCCCGCGGCGACCGGCACCTATGCCGTGCCGGTGATCCGGCAGCTCGTCAAATTCGAGCTGCCGATCTTCGGCATCTGTCTCGGGCACCAGATGCTCGGCCTGGCGCTCGGCGCCAAGACCAAGAAGATGCGTCTCGGCCACCACGGCGCCAACCATCCGGTCAAGGACCTCGAGACCGGCAAGGTCGAGATCACGTCGCAAAATCACGGCTTCATCGTCGACCCCGCAACGCTGCCCGCGGGCGTTACGCCCACCCACGTTTCGCTGTTCGACGGTACGCTCGAAGGCTTGAAGGTCGACGGCAAGCCGATCTTCTCGGTCCAATACCACCCCGAAGCCTCCCCCGGCCCCAGAGACAGCCACTACCTCTTCCAACGCTTCGTCGGGCTGATGGAAAAAGCGAAGTGAACAGGAGGCGTGGAGACGTGGAGGAATGAAATTGCCTGCGGCGCTCTATGTACAATGACGAGCAACTCACGGGACGAATTATCGGGCTCGCAATCGAGGTGCACAAGGCGTTGGGGCCCGGCCTTCTCGAGTCCGCCTATGAAGAATGCCTGTCCTTGGAATTTCGCGCCGCCGGCCTCCAGTATGAGCGCCAGGCGCTGCTTCCGGTAACCTACAAGGGCATGAATATTGGAAGCGGCTATCGGCTGGACTTGGTCGTCGAAAAGCGAGTCATCGTCGAAGTGAAGTCAGTCGAACACATCCTCCCAGTCCACCATGCCCAGCTGCTTACCTACCTAAAGCTCTCTGGAGTACCGAACGGCCTGCTCCTCAACTTCTATTCGGCGGTGCTCCGCGACGGAATTCGAAGGGTAACTCTCTCGCGCGAAGCGCAACCTTAATTCTCCACGTCTCCACGCCTCCTGTTCACTTTGGCTTCATACGATGCCGAAAAGAACTGACATCGACAGCATCCTGATCATCGGGGCGGGGCCGATCATCATCGGGCAAGCGTGCGAGTTCGACTATTCGGGCACGCAGGCGGTGAAGGCGCTGAAAGACGAGGGCTATCGCGTCGTCCTCGTCAATTCCAATCCGGCCACGATCATGACCGATCCGAGCCTGGCCGACGCCACCTATATCGAGCCGATCACGCCCGAGACCGTCGCCAAGATCATCGAGCGGGAGCGCGCAGCGCGGCCCGGCGAGAAACTCGTGATCCTGCCGACCATGGGCGGGCAGACGGCGCTCAACACCGCGATGGCGCTGGCCGCCGGGGGGACCCTCGACAAGCTCGGCATCGAGCTCATCGGCGCCAGGCGCGAGGCGATCGAGAAGGCCGAGGACCGCTTGAAGTTCCGCGAGGCGATGGAGCGCATCGGCCTCGATTGCCCGCGGAGCCGCATGGTCGCCTCGCTCGCCGATGCCGAGCCGGCGCTCGAATATGTGGGGCTTCCGGCCATCATCCGCCCGTCGTTCACGCTCGGCGGCACCGGCGGCGGCGTCGCCTACAACCGCGACGAATTCCGCGAGATCGTGGCGCGCGCGCTCCGCGCCTCTCCGGTCGGCACCACCCTCATCGAGGAATCGGTGCTCGGCTGGAAGGAATTCGAGATGGAGGTGGTGCGCGACCGCAAGGACAATTGCATCATCGTGTGCTCGATCGAGAACGTCGATCCGATGGGCATCCACACCGGCGATTCGATCACCGTGGCGCCGGCGCTGACGCTCACGGACAAGGAATACCAGATCATGCGCGACGCCTCGATCGCGTGCCTGCGCGAGATCGGCGTCGACACCGGCGGATCGAACGTGCAGTTCGGCGTCGATCCCAAATCCGGCCGCCAGGTCATCATCGAGATGAACCCGCGCGTCTCGCGCTCGTCGGCGCTCGCGAGCAAGGCCACGGGCTTTCCCATCGCCAAGGTCGCGGCCCGCCTCGCGGTCGGCTACACGCTCGACGAGATCCAGAACGACATCACCGGCGTGACACCCGCCTCGTTCGAACCCACCATAGACTACGTCGTCACCAAGATTCCGCGCTTCACGTTCGAGAAGTTCAAGGGCGCCGACCCGGTCTTGACGACCGCGATGAAGTCGGTCGGCGAAGCCATGTCGATCGGACGCAATTTCCAGGAAAGCCTGCAGAAGGCGCTGCGCTCGATGGAGACGGGCTTGACCGGGCTCGACGAGGTCGCCGTTCCCGGCGTCGCCGTTGCCGGCGTCGCGGCGGCCGCCGCGGGCGGAGCCGATCGCGACGCCCATCGCGCGGCCCTTGCGAAGCCGACGCCCGACCGCCTGCTCCACATCGCGCAGGCGATGCGCGCCGGACTTTCGGACGAAGAAATTTTCGCTGCTTGCAAGGTCGATCCCTGGTTCCTCCGCCAGATCCGCGGCATCGTGCGCGCCGAGGCGGAAGTGCGCGCGAGCGGCTTGCTTCTCGACCGCGACGGCTGGACGAAGCTGAAGAGCATGGGCTTCTCCGACGCGCGCCTCGCCAGGCTCGCCAACACGAGCGAGAGCGAGGTCGCAACGCGCCGCCGCAGGCTCGCCGTAACGCCGGTCTATAAGCGCATCGATACCTGCGCGGCGGAGTTCGCCTCGCAGACGCCCTATCTGTATTCGACCTACGAGGCCGGCGACCCCCCCGAATGCGAAGCCGATCCTTCGGACAAGCAGAAGGTGGTCATCCTCGGCGGCGGGCCCAACCGCATCGGCCAGGGCATCGAGTTCGACTATTGCTGCGTCCATGCCGTCTACGCGCTCGGCGAGGCCGGCTACGAGACCATCATGGTCAACTGCAATCCCGAGACGGTCTCGACCGACTACGACACGTCCGACCGCCTCTATTTCGAGCCGCTCACCGCCGAGGACGTGATCGAGCTCGTGCGGCGCGAGAGCCAGCGCGGAACCTTGAAGGGCGTCATCGTGCAGTATGGCGGGCAGACGCCGCTGAAGCTCGCGCAGGCGCTCGAGGATGCCGGGATTCCGATCCTCGGCACCTCGCCCGATGCGATCGATCTCGCCGAAGACCGCGCGCGCTTCCAGAAGCTCCTGCACCGGCTCGGTCTGCGCCAGCCCAAGAACGGCACGGCCACCTCGGTCGAGGAAGCCGTGCGGGTCGGCGCCGAGGTCGGCTATCCCCTGCTGCTGCGCCCCTCTTACGTCCTCGGCGGGCGCGCGATGGAGATCGTCCACGACGAGGCGGGACTGCTGCGCTACGTGCGCGAGGCGGTGAAGGTGTCGGGCGCCAACCCGGTGCTCGTCGACGCGTATCTCCAGGACGCGATCGAGGTCGATGTCGATTGCCTCGCCGACAGGAGCCACGTGCGCGTGGCCGGCATCATGGAGCATATCGAGGAAGCCGGCATTCATTCCGGCGATTCCGCATGCAGCCTGCCGCCTTTTTCGCTCGGCAAGGCCGTGGTGCGCGAGATCGAGGCTCAGACCGAGAAGCTCGCCCGCGCGCTCAATGTGGTCGGGCTCATGAACGTGCAGTACGCGGTCAAGGGCGGCGCCGTCTACGTGCTCGAAGTGAACCCGCGCGCGTCGCGCACCGTGCCGTTCGTGGCCAAAGCCACCGGCGTGCCTGTTGCCAAGATCGCGGCGCGCGTGATGGCCGGCGAGAAGCTCTCCGACTTTCCGCGCGAGAGCCACGCGCGCAACGGCCCCTCATCCCGCCATGTCGCGGTCAAGGAAGCCGTTTTCCCGTTCAACCGTTTCCCCGGCGTCGACGTCCTGCTCGGGCCGGAGATGAAATCCACCGGCGAGGTGATGGGCATCGACACCGATTTCGGGCGCGCGTTCGCGAAGTCGCAGCTGGCGGCCGGCGTGAAGCTGCCGCTCGCGGGCACGGTCTTCATCTCGGTGCGCGACCACGACAAGGCGCCGATGGTGGCGGTGGCGAAGAAACTCATCGAGATGGGTTTCGCGATCGTGGCCACGCGCGGCACCGCCGAATTCCTCAACGCGCAAGGCGCCGCAGCGACCGGGATCAACAAGGTGCTGGAGGGGCGCCCGCACATCGTCGACGCGATGAAGAGCGGCGACGTGCACCTCGTCTTCAACACGACCGAGGGTGCGCTCGCCATCGCCGACAGCGCGAGCATCCGCCAGACCGCGTTAGCCGGCGATATACCTTACTATACCACCGTCGCCGGGGCGCGCGCGGCGGTGGAGGCGATCGCGGCGCTGCAGGCCGGCGCTCTTGAAGTAGCGCCCCTCCAATCCTATTTCTCCGCCTCGTTTTGAGGCATGGGCCCGCGGCCGCAGCCCAGGGGTTGCGCCGCCAATCGAGGTCCGTAAGATGCCTCATCCCGAAAAGAGCAGTTCTTCTAGGACCACACGCAATGGACAAACTGCCGATGACTCCTCGCGGTCTCACCCGCTTGCAGGAGGAACTCAAGAGTCTGAAAGCCCATGAGCGCCCGCAAGTGATCCGGGCGCTCGAGGAAGCGCGCCAGCACGGCGACCTCTCCGAGAACGCCGAGTACCACGCGGCCAAGGAGCGCCAGGCCTTCATCGAGGGCCGCGTGGCCGAGCTCGAGGACAAGATCGCGCGCGCCGAGGTGATCGACGTGTCCAAGCTCTCGGGCAGCGTGGTGCGCTTCGGAGCCACCGTGACGCTGGTCGACGAGGATACCGACGAGAAAGTAACCTACCAGATCGTCGGCGCCGACGAAGGCGACATCGCCAAGGGCCTGCTCTCGATCACGGCGCCGCTCGCGCGCGCGCTCATCGGCAAGACCAAGGGCGACAATGTCGAGGTGAGCACGCCCGGGGGATCCAAGGCCTACGAGATCACGCGCGTCGTCTATAAATAGCGCGGCAGGAGCGAGAGAGATGCGCCTCGCAGCGATTCCGATTCTTCTTGGCGCGCTCGCCGGACCCGCCGCGGCGATGGACGGAAAGGGCAATTTTCACGTCTATGGGGCGGGCACCGCATCCTGCAGCGCTTACCTCGCCGCGTCGCCGGAGCAGAAGCTCTACGCAGAGACCTGGATCGCCGGTTACACCACGGCGATGAACCGCTCGACCTCCAATACCTACAACCTGCTCGTGATCACGATCGCCGAGGCTCAGGAACGGATCGAGCAGTACTGCCGCGAGAATCGAGACCGGCTCTTCGCCCACGCGGTCCACCAGCTGCTCGAAAGCCTCTATCCCAAGCGCGTCCAGAACTCGCCCCCAACTGAAGGCGGGATCAGCCGCCGGGCGCCGCCGCCAGGCGCGCCGGGCTCCGAACCCGCTCGCGCCCGCATAGGTGCACGGCAAGGCTCAGCTCGCTCGGGTGGTAGGGCTTGCTCAGGATCGCGGCCGGGCGCAGCGCGTCCATGCGGGGCCGATCAGGTCCGTCCGCGTAGGCGGTGACGAAGATGATGCGCGGCGAGCATTGGGCCTGGATGGCGGCGGCCGCCTCGATGCCATCGACGCGGCCAACAAGATGCACGTCCATCACGACAATGTCGGGCGCGTGCCGGCGCGCCAGCTCGATCGCGCCCTCGCCGGTGGCGGCGCGGCCCACCACCTCGCAGGACATCGCCGTGAGGTCGGCGGCCAGCGATAGCGCGATCAACGCCTGATCCTCCACGATCAGGACGCGCGGCCTTGCTGGTTCGCTCGGGCGCGCCGTTTCCCCCTCGGCGCCTATACCGGCCCCGGGCGGAGGGGAGGGGTCATGCGGTCTCATGCTCTCAACCTCTGAACCAAGGCACCTTCCCCTGCGCCTTAAGCTCCTCTCGGCTCGCAACAACGAACCTCGCGCGGTTTGGTTCGCGCTCATCCCGGCGCGACTGCTCTATGAAAAACAATGAAGATTAATCGCTCCGCAGCCGAAATAGTCGACCGGCGCTTTCGCCGCGCGGTTTAATTCGGGTTAAACCGTTGAAATCCAATCGGTTCCGCCGGCCGCTGCGTCGTCTAGCCCTCGGCGGCGATGGGCACGCCCGGAAGCTTCTTGTCGGTGCGGATGACCTGGATGGTCTGAACCGTAACCACGTGCGGCGCCGAGGTGAGTTTGGTCGTGATTTCGTTCTCGTGCGCGGTGTTGCGGCATACGATCTTCAGCAGGAAGTCGCCGGCACCGCGAACCATGTGGCACTCGCGCACCTCGGACCAGTCGCGCATCTTGGCCTCGAACGCCGTCAGCACCGCCTCCGCCTGGCTGTCGAGGCCGACCAGCGCGAAGAACAGAACCTCGTAGCCGAGCCGCTCGGCATCGACATCGGCGTGGTAGCCCTTGATGATGCCGGCGTCCTCGAGCGCCCGCATCCGCCTGAGGCAAGGGGGCGCCGAGATCTGGGCGCGCTTGGCCAGATCGACATTGGTCATGCGGCCGTTGTCCTGCAGGTCGCGCAGGATGCGGCGGTCGATCCGATCGAGCTTGATGCGGCGGTTCGCGCCGTTATCGTGGTCCTTGGGGCTCATCGGTGGGCTGCGTGTCATTGGCGGGGTGCCGACGCCCGCGACCGAATGCGCATGTCTGGCAGGTTTGTTGCCGCGCTATATGCGTTTCGCGAAATAAAATTTCAAGAGGCTTGGCTGGCAAATTATGGAAAACACGCGCTGTTGGGTCGTGACGGAAGGCTATGTCGGCCTCGCCAACCAGGCGCTCGGAGTAGCCGAGGCGCTCGGACTCACGCCCGCGATGAAGACCGTGGCGGCGCGCCAGCCCTGGCGCAGCCTGCCGCCGCGCGCCTGGATCAACAGCATCGGCTTTCGCGCGCTGACGGGCGAGCTTGCGCCGCCCTGGCCCGACGTGGTGGTGAGCTGCGGTGGCCAGGCGGCGCTCGCCGCCCATCTGATCCGGCGCGCGAGCGGCGGGCTGACATTCACGATCCATGTGCAGAAGCCGGCGCTGCCCGCGCGGAACTTCGACGTGCTCGTCGTCCCGAAGCATGACGGCCTCGCCGGCCCCAACGCGATCGAGACCGAGGGCGCCGTGCACCGGGTGACGCGGGCCAAGCTCGCCGCGGCGGCGGAGCAGTTCGCGCTGCGCTATGCGCATCTCGCGAAGCCGCGCGTTGCGGTGCTGATCGGCGGCAGCAACAATCGCTATCGCCTCACGCCGCAGCGCATGCGCGCCCTCGCCGGGCAGCTGGCGGCGCTCGCCGACGGTGGCGCAGGGCTCATGATCACGCCCTCGCGCCGCACCGAGCCCGCCGCTTCGCGCATCCTCACCGACGCGCTCGCCGGGCTCAGCGCGGACATCTGGGACGGCGCCGGCGAGAACCCCTATCTCGCCCTGCTCGCGCTGGCCGATTCGATTCTCGTGACGCGCGACTCGGTCTCGATGACCTCGGAGGCCGTGTTCACGGGCAAGCCCGTGCACGTGATCGACCTCGACGGCAGCTCGCGGCGCATCGAGCTGTTCCACGCCAACATGCAGCGCCAGGGCTACACGCGACGTTTCGCCGGCGCGCTCGAACGCTGGACGTATACGCCGCCCGACGACACGGCGATGGCCGCCGCGCGGATCAAGCCGCTGCTCGAGGCCCGCCTCCAGGGCGTGCGCGTACAGCTGCCAACGCTGCAAGGAACCGCTTAGTCGAGCGTCCGGCGGTAGCGCTTCATCGCGACGAACGTTACGACGGAGAGGATCGCCAGCAGCGCGAGGAGGTCGTCGGCGATGGCGGACAGTTCGTTGCCTTTGAGGAGAATGCCGCGAACGGCGCGGAGACAGTGGGTCAGCGGGAAGATTTCGCCCAGGGTCTGCGCCCAATCCGGCATGCCGCGAAACGGAAACATGAAGCCCGAGAGGAGCAGCGAGGGCAGGAAGAAGAAGAACGACATCTGCATCGCCTGCAGCTGGGTCTGCGCCACCGTCGAGATCGTGAAGCCGATGCAGAGATTGGCCGCGATGAAAACGACAAGTGCCGCGAGCAGCAGCCAGAGGCTGCCGACGATCGGCACCGAGAAGAGCGCCCAGGCCGCGGCGAGGATGAGCACGATTTGGATGTAGCCGACCGCGATGTAGGGCACGATTTTGCCCAGCATCACCTCGCCCGGGCGCGCCGGCGTGGCGAGCAGCGCCTCGATCGTGCCGCGCTCGCGCTCGCGCGTCATGGCCATCGCCGTCATCACCACCATCGTCATGGTGAGGACGACGCCCATGAGGCCGGGCACCACGTTGTATTGCGTGATGCCTTCGGGGTTGTAGCGGCGGTGGATGACGAGATCGATGGGATCGGCGCCGCGCTTCAGGCTCGCGAGCGTGCCCGCGAGCTCGCGGTCGAAGGCCGAGCGCGCGGCGGTCGTGAGGGCGGCGATGGCGTTGCTCGTGGCGGCGGGATCGGTTGCGTCGACCTCGATCAGGATTTGGGGTCGGCGGCCCTGCATCAGCTCGCGCGAGAAATCTGCCGGGATATTGATGACGAATTGCACGCGGCCCGTCTCGATCAGCCGCTCTGCCTCCGCCTCGCTCTGGGTTCCGCCCTCGATCGCGAAATAACCCGAGTTCTTGAGCGACACCACGAACGCGCGCGCGAACGCGCCGTTGTCGGCCGAACGCACGACCGCGGGCAGATTCTTGGGATCGCTGTTGATCGCGAAGCCGAACAGGATGAGCTGCATGATCGGGACGCCGACGATCATGGCGAAGGTCAGCCGGTCGCGCCGCATCTGCACGAATTCCTTGACCATGATCGCCATGAAGCGGCCGAAGGAAAATCCGTTCATGGCTGCTCCTTCTGGCTCGTTGCCATCAGCTGGATGAACACGTCCTCGAGGCTCGGCTCCGAGCGCTCCCAGCGCCAGCGCGGATCGGCGCGATGGGGCGCGATCGCCCGCTCGAGCGCCGCTTCGTCCCGGGCGCTCACGTGCAGCCCGGTTCCGAACGCGGCGACCATGTCGACGCCGTCCTCCTGGCGGAGGCGCTCGGCGAGTTCGCCCAGGCCATCGCCCTCGACCGACCAGGTCGCGAGGCCCGAGCGGCCGATGACCTCGTGCACGGTGCCGCGCGCGATCAGCTTGCCGGAGGCGATGTACGCGATCTCGTGGCAGCGCTCGGCCTCGTCCATGTAATGCGTGCTGACCAGCACCGTGAGCCCCCGCGCGGCGAGGCGGTGGATCTCGTCCCAGAACTCGCGCCTCGCCTTGGGATCGACACCGGCCGTGGGCTCGTCGAGCAGCAGCAGTTCGGGCTCGTGCAGGATGCAGGCGGCCAGCGCCAACCGCTGCTTCCAGCCGCCCGAGAGCGTGCCGGCGAGCTGGCGGCCGGCAAGCCCGAGCTGCTCGAGCGCGGCCTCGACCCGCTCGGCGCGCCGGTCCATGCCGTAGACGCGCGCGATGAACTCGAGGTTCTCGCGGATCGAGAGATCCTCGTAGAGGCTGAATCTCTGCGTCATGTAGCCGACATGGCGCTTGATTGCGGCCTGCTCGGTGCGGATGTCGTAGCCGAGGCAGGTGCCGCTGCCAGCGTCGGGCGTGAGCAGGCCGCAGAGCATGCGGATCGTCGTCGTCTTGCCACTGCCGTTGGGGCCGAGGAATCCGAACACCTGGCCGCGGCGGACGTCGATGGTGACGTCGTCGACCACGCGCTTGGCGCCGAAGGACTTGGAAAGTCCTTCGACCGCGATCACGCGTTCGCCGCCGTTGCCGTCGCGGCGCGCGGCAGTCGCGGCTTCCGCGGCGCCGGTCATGGCTAGCGCTCCGCCTGCGCGGGCGGCGCGTCGTGAAAGACCTTGCCCACATCCACGGGCTGGCCCGGCTTCAGGCGCAGCGGCGGATCGATCGGCACCGCTTCGACCATGTAGACGAGCTTCTCGCGGCTGCCGACGCTGTAGATGACCGGCGGCGTGTATTCGGCGCGCGGCGAGACGAACACGATGCGCGCGCGCAGGCCGGAGGGGCAGCCGTCGCAGCGGAACGTGACGATGCGGCCGGTCCGCGTGCCGGCCAGCGCCGGCTCCGGCACGAAAAAGCGCAGCTTGATCTTGTCCGGCGGCAGCAGCGCGACGATCGGCGTGCCGGCGTTGATGAAGTCGCCGGGCAGCGCCATCGTGTCCTCGACCAGCGCGTCGGCCGGTGCCTTCGGCGCCATCTCGACGAGGCGCCGCTCCGCTTTGACGAGCGCGGCTTTCGCCTGCTCGTAGCTGTTGCGCGCCGCGTCGAGCTTTTCGGCCGGCGTCGCCCGCGTCGTGATCAGCTCCTGCTGGCGCTTGTATTGCGCCTCGGCAAAGCGGAGCGCCGCCGCGGCCTCGTCGCGCGCCGCGGTCTCGGCCGTGCGGTCGAGCTCGAACAGCGGGTCGCCCGCGCGCACGGTCTGCCCGCGGCGGACCGAAAGGGTCGCGAGGGTGCCAGCGACCGGGGCGGCGATGCGGATCGATTCGCCCTCGACATAGCCTTGGAAGAAGCCGGGCTCGCTGGGCCGCGCAGCGCGTAGTAGGCATAGGCGCCGCCGCCGGCGACGGCGAGCACCACCGCGACGCGGAGGATTCTAGTTCTTGCGCTCATGCTTCGCCTCCTTGCGCGCCCTTTCGGGAGCGAGCGCGCGGAGCACCGAATTGGCGTGCTCGGCGAGCACGGCCTCGCTCGGCAACGGGGGCACGCCAGCGGGCTCGAGGCCATGCTTCCAGACCACGAGCACCAGCAGCGGCCCGATCAGCATTGGCAGGAAATGCTCGATCGGAATCGGCCGGAATTCGCCGGCGGCGACCCCGCGTGCGAGGACGCCGCCCAACGCGCGCATGCCGCGCTTGATGACTTCCTCGTAGTAGAACTTGGCTAGGTCGGGAAAGTTGGCGGCCTCGGCGGCGATGAGCTTTGGAAGCGCGCCGAGCTTGCTCTCGGCAATGACGTGCCCCAACGTGAGGACCAGCGCGCGGAGGAGATCCGAGGCGGAGCCCTTGTGCTCGGCGATGCGCCGCTCCGCCATCGCGACATTGGGCAGCAGGAGGCCGCGCACGACGCTGCGGAACAGCTCCTCCTTGCTCGGGAAGTAGAGATAGAGCGTCCCCTTGCTGACGCCGGCCTTGGCGGCGACCTCGTCGAGCTTGGCGGCGGCGAAGCCGCGCGCCGCGAACACGTCGAGCGCCGCGTGGAGGATTTCTCCCGGCCGGTCGTCCTTCCGCCGCTGCCAGCGTGGCTTGTGCATCGCGCGCTTTTAATAACTGACCGGTAAGTAATTAAACTCAAGCGCCTCACTGGTCAAGGCTGGCCGGCCGCGCAGAGGGCGCCTGCGGTCTTCTGCCCCGCACGTGTGGTTGCGCTGCTAGATCAAGGCGTTAGGATCGCGGCTTTCGCGCATCCTTCGACAACGGAACGACCGCATTGGCCACGGCCTCCCTCCTCGACCTGTCCCGTTTCGCCGCGACAGCGCTCGTGCGGGAGCCCTTCGATCACCTGATCGTGCCGGGCTTCATCGCCGCGGCGGCGCTGCCGGCGCTCAACAGGGACTTCCCGGCGATCGCCAAGGGCGGCAGTTATCCCACCGAAGCGCTGAAGTTCGGAGGCGCGTTCGCGGCGCTGATCGAGGAGCTCGAGAGCGACGCCATGCGCCGCGCGTTCGCGAAGAAATTCGGCATCGATCTCGAGCGCCGGCCGGTGATGATCACCGTGCGCGGCCACACCCGCGCCAAGGACGGCCGCATCCATACCGATTCCAAGACCAAGCTTCTGACCGCGCTCCTCTACTTCAACGACGACTGGAGCGCCGAAGGCGGACGCCTCCGGCTCTTGCGCTCGGCGCGCGATCTCGAGGACTACGTTGCCGAAGTTCCGCCCGACAAAGGCACGCTCCTGGCCTTCCGCTGCGCCGAAAACGCCTGGCACGGGCACAAGCCGTTCGTGGGCCCCAGGCGCACGATCCAGATCAACTGGGTCACGACCGAAGCCGTGAAGCGGCGCGAGATCGCGCGCCACAGCCTCTCGGCACGCGTGAAATCGCTGTTCGGCGCACGCGCGTAGCGCCGCTGCGCGGGCCTCTTGCCCGGCAGGGTCGGCGTGTTACAAGCGCCGCGGGGGATCATCCGGCGGAATCAGCGGAATCGAGCATGGCGCTCAAGATCGAGACGTTCAGCAACCAGACCGGCGGCGCGAGCTTGTTCAAGGCGATCTCGCATCCGCTCGCGGTCCCCGCCGCGCGCACGCTCGTCGGCAAGCTTGCATCGTCCGAACCGGTCGCGCTCTACGATCCGCACGGCTTCGCCGCCAGCTTCGCCGAGATCTATCCGCTCGGCCGCGTGAATTTCGCCGGCGTCTACGTGCAGAAGATCGAAGCGCTCGACCGCGCCGTACTCGGGCAGCGCGTGAAGCCGGTGACCGAGCTCCCCGATTCGGGCGCGAAGCTGGTGTTCGTCGCGGCCTTCGACGCCGAGCGCATGGTCGCGCACATACGGCATCTCCTGCCCTCCGGCGCCGCGGTGGTGACACTCGACGACATTCGCCTGCCGGACCACATGATCACCAACCCGCTTCGCTATCTCGATCCGCTCAACTTCGCGACAAACTTCGCGTTCTTCCGCGACACCGGCAGCCACCACACGCGCCTCGCCACCGCCAACTACTGGTTTGGCCACGGCGCGCGCGGCGTGCGCTTCTGGGCGCAGCTGTTCGACCGTGCCGGCAACCCGCTCGCCGCCTGGGAAGACGCGCTGCCCGATGCGCCGGCCGGCCTCGCGATCGACAGCCACGCGGTCCGCGCCCGCTTCAAGTTGCCGGAGTTCACGGGCCAGCTCTTCCTCCACGTGATCGGCGTCAAGGGCCACGACATCGTCAAGTACGCGCTCGACACCTATGGCGACGCGCCCGAGCAGCTCTCCTGCACGCACGACGCGAATGCCTGGCCCGCCGACCGCTACGCCGGCGTTCCCGCGCCCAAGGAAGGCGAGCAGGTGGTGCTCTGGGTGCAGAACAGCTTCCCCTGCCCGATCCCTAGGCGCGGCGTCGGCTTGAACGCGATGGGCGACGAGGCGGTGGCGTGGCTCGACCGCGAAATCCCTGCGTTTGCGAGCCACGCGATCGACGTCGCCGCGCTGCTGCCGAACCTGCGTTATCCGGGGCAGATCGAGATCCAGGCCGGCAAGCATTTCGTGCGCCCCCGCTACGAGATCCGCGCCGCCAACGGTCGATTGCGCATCGCGCACCCCAATGTCGAGCGCGCCGATTTGAAGCCGGACCCGCGCATTGCGAAGCTCGCGAACCTCATGGGCCGCGGCTATCTGCTGCCGGCGCCGCTGCTGCCGCCGGAGCGCTATGCGACCGCGGTGCTGCCGACGCCGATGGCCACCGGCCAGACCGAGCTTCCGGTTGCCGTCGCGATCCACGATGCCGGCGGCAGGGAGATCCACCTGCACCGGTTCGGCAATTTGAAGCGCCGCGATTCGGTCTGGTTCGAGCTCGACGACGCTCTGAAGGCCAACGGCAAGCTGCCCTCGGGCTACGGCCACATGTTCCTGCACTACGATTTCACGGCCGGAACACAGGCGGACGGCTGGCTGCATGCCGTCTTCCGCTTCGCCGACCGCGCGACCGGCCACGTGGCCGAGACGAGCTTCGGCTCGCACATCTTCAACGCCGTGCTCACCTTCGGCACCGAGCCGCAATCCTACGCGGGGCCGCCGCCCGGCCTTTCGACGCGGCTCTTCCTCCGGCTAGGGCACGCCGGCTGCGAGACGCTCTGCCACCTCATCTATCCGGCCTCGACGCCGTGGCACGCGCACTCGGCGACCGACCTCGTCCTCTACGATGCGCGCGGCGCGGAGCTGGCGAAGAAACGCATCGCCATCCCCTGCAGCGGCTCGCTGCTGTGGCGGGCCGGCGAGATGTTCGACTGCGATGCACTCGCCCGCGCCGGAGAGGGCGGCTACGTGATCGTGCGCGACACGACCTGCCGCCTCTTCGGCTATCACGGCCTCGACAACGGCCGCGCGTTCAGCCTCGATCACATGTTCGGGTTCTAGCCGCGCAACGCCGTTCACGGTGCGCGTCCACGAAAACTCGCACGACATGGACGAAACCTGGACTACCGCGGTAAGTCCGTCGGATCGGGCGAGATGGCAAATCGCCAGTCTTGCGACCGTATTGCAAAGGCTGTATCGGCACCCGAAGCGGGCCAAGTCAGAGTGGTTGTCTGCACATGAAAGCGTCTTGCGTGCTGCGCGCGGCGATGCTCGTCTCCGCTGCCGGAATTGCGGGACTGACGCCTGAATTCAGTTCGGCAGACATGTTGATCAGCCAGGCGATTCTCGACTTCGCGACCGCGGGCGACAGGCGCCGGGACGTCGAGGTTGGCAATTCCGGCCGCGAGCGAATATACGTGGTTGTCGAGCCCGCGCTGATCGAGAATCCCGGAACGGTCGCGGAGCGGCGCGTCGCAGAACCCGATCCCGAAAAGCTCGGCCTGCTGGTGACGCCGACCAGGCTGGTTCTCGAACCGGGCGAGCGCAAGGTTATCCGGATCTCGCTGCTGCGTGAACCGCCGGTTGCAGATCGCGTCTATCGCGTGATGATAAAGCCCGCCGTCGGCCGGGTGCAGTCGGACCAGTCCGCCGTCAAGATTCTCGTCGGATACGACGTGCTGGTGATCCAGCGGCCCGTCGCCGCGCGCGACGACGTCTCTTTCACGCGCCAGGGCCCCTGGCTCACGCTGCGCAATGGCGGGAACACGAATGTACTGTTGTCGGACGGCAAACAATGCGACGCGGCGGGGCACAACTGCCGCACGCTCGAAACCAAGCGCCTTTATGCCGGCGCGCAGTGGCGCGTGCGGCTTCCGCACGGCGGACCGGTGACGTACTCCTTGCAGGTCGGAAACAACGTCGTGCGCCGGTCCTTTTAGCGGCCGTCAGCTCCGGCTCAGATGCCGTTGAGCGTTCCGATCGAAGCGAATTCCTTGGCGCGCGGAAGGGCGTCGATCCTTGCACTGCAATTCCGTTTGCCCCGCTCGACAAAATCGAGGTGGCCGGGTCGCGCGATCTCGACTTGGAAGTATCCGAGCGCATCGGTTTCGCCCCCGCTGGCGGCCCCTTCGATGGTGGCCCCGGCCACCGGCGTCCCGTCGGCACGCAGCGCGCGGCCGAAAACGACGACGACCGGCTGCGCGTTCCATTCCAATGTGCGCGCCGTGCCAGGATACAGTACGATCCTTCGGCTGACATTACGCAGTTGAACGTGTTGCGCATTGTCTTCGGTGCGCTCGAGAGCGATCTCGTAGGATTTGTACGGCTCTAGAAACAGGATGCGCGTCTGCCCGGCATTCAGCGTAAGTCGCGGGCTCCCGTTGACGCGCACGCGATACGCTCCAGCCGAGGCCGGGCCCGCCAATCGAACGACCACGGCCGCCATATTGGAATCCAGTCCGCCGACGCCGACCCCGCGCCGGTCGATCGCGGCGCCCGTCGAGAATGTGGCTCCGAAGCCGGTGTCGCGCGCGCCGCCGGCCAAAGTGCGTCGCGCCGCAACGTTGCCGCGTCCGAAGGGACCCTCGATCGATCCGTCGAGGCCCGCGATGGTCGGTCCGTCGCGTAATATGTTCGGGGTCACGGTTACAAGGTTGTAGCCCGGCGCTTCGAAGCGATACGTGGCTTCCGCGCGCGCCAAAGCGCCCAAATCGCTGCGCCCCGCCGTGCGTGTCGCGCGTGCGCCCGCTTCGCCATAGGCGGTGATGGACGGAGGGGAATCCCAACGCCAGGTCAGCCGCGCGAAACCCGCGTAGCCGAGGTCGGTCTTGGCAAACGAAAAATCGGCCGTGATCAAATGCCCCGCTGACCTCATGAGCTCGACTGTGGCGTTCGGCCCGATCGCGTAGCTTTCGCGGCGGCCCAATTGATCGGCTCGCCGCCAGAAGCCAGTGAGACCGACACGGTAGGTCTCGGCGACATAGGAAACGGCCAGCCCGGCATCGGTGCTGGAGCCGTTGACGAACCGGAACTGGTCGGCCCTCGTGATATCGGCGATGCGCGCGCGCGCCGCGCGTACATAGCGAGCGTTGATGCTGACGCCGAGGCGGCGATAATTGCCCGCGGCCGAAAATTGAAGGCCGTAGTCGCCCGCCGTGGTGGCCAGGCCCCCGGCTCCGATTCGCGCGTGTTCGGAAAAAACGAACACGTTGCTCTCGAAAGCGCCTTCGCGATTGGTCGCGAGCACGTCGGCGCCAAGAGCTACGGTATCGTGGACGCGAAAAGAGACACCGGCGCGGGCGATCGCCGTCGAGCTCGGCGGCGCCAATCCGCTTGTTCGCGGCTCGGCGATGACGCCGGCACTGAACCGATACAATGGCTGATCGTGCGGCGGTATCAGCTCGGTCTTCGTGTAGAAGCGCGTTTCTTCGCGCGTGCCGCCGCCGACGTCGCGAATGCGCAGCGTGACGTTGTACGCGCCGCCGGGCAACTGCGACGTGTCCAAGAATTGCGTTCCCGCCGAATAGAACCGCGTGCTCAGCAGCCTGCCGTCGCGCAGAATGTCGACGAATGCGTCGCGCTCGAGGAAGACGCGCATCTGGCTGCCGAACACCTGGTCGCGGTCGATCCGCGCTTCGGTCGAGCTGGCCATGCCGACGCCGTAGGCCTGCACGTCCGGCAGCAAAGGACTGCCGAAATTGCGGAAGAGCCCGGCGCGGTAGAGCCACCCCGCGCCATCCAACTCCGCGGCGAGCGTTTCGGCGAAGAAGCCGTTGGTGTCGGATAAGGACGTTTCGGCGCGAACGCGGCCCTCGCCGAAGCCCAGTATGCTGACATTCCTGAACGTGTATCGCGTCACCTGTTCGACGCCGCCCGAGACCGCGCCGTCGAACCGGCTGACGAGGGAAGGTTCTCTTTCCGGCGGCGTCAGGAATCTCCGCGCGCGAATTGCCCAGGGCTCGAGATAGTCGTCGTGGATGAAAAGAAGGAGGCTCTGCCGCTCTTCGTCGAGCACCACCCCGGCAATTTCGGGGGCAAGGCGGTCACAGCCTCCGCCGTCACTTTTATTGGGACGGATTCGGCAGAGTTTGTCGATATTCGCCGGCAGCCGGCCTTGAAGCACTGCACGAACGCGTTCCGGCTGGCGCAGTCCACGCAGCATTCCCAGCAGTTGCCCAGGATCTTTGAGTCTGACGTCGCCGCCATCGAGAATGATGTGCGCACGGCCCAGCTTGCGACCGTCGAAGACAACGTCGACCTCGAACTCGCGTGCACGCGTCAGGTTCTCGAAGCCGGCGGGCGGCTCGGTGCGGATGACGGGTGCGGGCCGCGTGCCCTTTTGCGCATCCGACGGCTGAGGGAACGTGAGCCAGAGAGCGAAGAAGAGTCCAACGCCGCCGGCACCTCGGCTTACCCGCTTCATGGTCATCCGGCGCTCTCATTCCGGAGCGACGGTTAACGTTAATACTCCGGAGTAGGTGCCAGCGCGGGCTGCCGTTAGGTCGGCGACCGAGAAGATGACGCGAAGTTCAGCCGGCTCGCTCAGCCCAAATGAGCAATTTATCGTTGTGGTCCCGACGAACCCGCCTCGCGGCACTCCGGGCGTTAGCGGCTGAAAAGCGCCGCTCGTGGGTGACCTATATTCAACCGTATAGGCCACCAGATTCGCGCCACTCGCGACCGTAAACGCACCACCGCTTCCGCTGCCGGTGGCGCGGACGTTGAATCGGTTGCCCAGACTCGTCGAGCCGACGCAATGGCGCATCGTCTGTTGCATTTGGCCGGATCCCGACCAGGTGCCGAACGGAAGGTCGTCGATGCGATTGACTATTACGAGTGCCTGCGCTTGCGCGCGCCCGCTTGGGACGAGCGCAGCGCCGGCGACAATCGCCAGCGCGGCGGCCCATACGCGCCGCGACCCGCCGGCTTTCGCCGCGCATGCTTCCGATCGCGCGGCGCTTGGGTCGTGCGCGTCCCCGCCGGCGGTGCCCCGCGGCACGGATCGTCACTCCGGCGTAACGACCAAAGTGAGAGTGCCTGTATAGGCCCCGACCGGCGCCCCGCTGAGGGCCGTGCTCGAAACGCGCACAATCACCGTGGCGTTGGTACCGCCGCCGCAATTCGTCGTTATCGCGCTGGTCGTCTGGCCCGTCAGTGCCGTGCCGGACGTCAGCAGAGTGCCCGTCGTCGCGCCGGACACATCGTCCCACTCTACTGTGTACGGAATGGTGTTGGCGCCCGACGCCAGCGTGAACGCTCCGCCGGTCCCGTTGCCCGAGGCAGTGATCCGGTAAGCGCGTGTCGTACTGAACACGCACACATTGTCCGAGCCGCTCATCGCACCACCGCCCCACGTGCCGAGCGCGATGTCGTTGATGTTGGTGATCTGAACGAGATTGGGGATCGTCAAGGTGATGTCGAGCGTCCCGGTCGACGTACTTCCCAGCGTCCCCTGGGTCGCCCCGTAGGCGGCGCCACTCGCTGCCACGGACAGCAGCGCGGCGCCGAACAACCGGCGCGCGCTACGCAAGATAGGTTTCATCGATTTCCCCTTTTTGATCCGATGTTCGCCGCTCGCCCCGTCCCGAGAGCTTTTTTACTTCTGAAATTTCAGATCATGACTAGCTGGGTCTGATTAAAGTTTCCTTACTCACGAATGCGCTTCACCTTATTGAGCGAGGATCTCATTGGCCCTGTGGAATCGCGATCAGCACAGCCTATGACTTTGTCGACGGCGGGTTCGGAGGCAGGCACCGCGAACCGAGAGCGGAGGCGTTGAAGCACATCGCGATCGGCGAAGTTGCGGCGCAGCTCCGCGCGCTCGGCGAGCGGCAGGGCGGCGTTCTCCTCGTGCACAGCTCGTTTCGCGCGGTTCGGCCGGTCGAGAACGGGCCGCTCAGCCTGATCGAGGCGCTGCGCGCCGCGCTCGGCCCCGGCGGGACGCTGGTGATGCCGGCCTGGACGGGGAACGATGACGAGCCGATCGATCCGGAAGCGACACCCGCCGCGGCGGATCTCGGCGTCGTCCCAGAAACGTTCCGGCGCCTCCCTGGCGTGGTTCGAAGCAACCACCCTATCGCGTTTGCCGCGAGCGGGCCCGCGGCCGCGTGGATCAACGCGGACCCGCTGCCGCTGCCTCCGCACATTGCCGAGAGCCCCGTCGGCCGCGTGCACGAGTGCGACGGACAGTTGCTCTTGCTCGGTGTCGGCCACGAGGCCGATACGACGCTCCACTTGGCCGAGGTCCTTGCGCGCGTTCCCTATACATACCATCGCGAAGCAGTCCCGCGACGGAAAAGCCCAACGGATCGACTACGCCGAGAACGACCATTTGCTGCGGGCGCTTCGCGCTCGCCGATGCATGGCTGCGGGAGCGAGGCCAGCAGGCCGAGGGGCAGGTCGGGCATGCCCTCGCCCGCCTTGTTTCGGGCGCGCGACCTCGTCGCCGCCGCGTTTGAGCATCTCTCGCGCGACCTGCTGCTGTTCCTCCATCCGCGCGGAACCGGGTGCATCGATTGCGACGAGGCCTGGAGCACCGTGCCCGGCCCGCCGCCGCGCCCCTCGCGCGCGTGATCTCTCGACCTTTGCACAGAGTTTCGGAATGCGCGGGCGGGAAGCCTTGTCGAAAGAGGCCCGGCCCCTTACGTTTCCGCCCAGCTATGCAGGAAAGTCATGCCTCAAACACACCGCGATAAGGTGCTGATCATCGGCTCGGGGCCGGCCGGTTACACCGCCGCGATTTACGCGGCGCGCGCCAATTTGAAGCCGCGGCTCGTCAGCGGCCTCGAGCCGGGCGGGCAGCTCACGATCACCACCGACGTCGAGAACTACCCGGGCTTCGCCGACGTGATCCAGGGCCCCTGGCTCATGGAGCAGATGAAGCTCCAGGCCGAGCATGTCGGCACGCAAACGAGCAACGACGTCGTTGTCGCGGTGGACCTCTCGCGCCGGCCGTTCATGGCCAGGGGCGACAGCGGCGACACCTATCTCGCGGACGTCATCATCATCGCGACCGGCGCCCAGGCGCGCTGGCTCGGCTTGCCCTCGGAGCAGAAATTCCGCGGCTTCGGCGTTTCCGCCTGCGCCACCTGCGACGGCTTCTTCTTCCGCGGGAAGGAGGTCGTGGTGGTGGGCGGCGGCAACTCGGCGGTGACCGAGGCGCTCTATCTCACCAATCACGCCACGAAAGTGACCGTCATCCACCGGCGCGATTCGTTCCGGGCGGAGAAGGTGCTGCAGAGCCGCCTGCTCAACCATCCGAAGATCAGGCTGATCTGGGATTCGGTTGTGGACGAGGTCGTGGGCACGGCCGAGCCCCCATCGGTGCACGGAGTCAAGGTCCGCAACGTGAAGACAGGCACCGTCAGCGGGCTGAAGACCGACGGGGTCTTCGTCGCCATCGGCCACGTGCCCGCGACGCAGATCTTCAAAGGGCAGGTGAAGATGGACGCCGAGGGCTACATCATCACCAGGCCCGACAGCACCGAGACCGACGTTCCCGGCGTCTTCGCGGCCGGGGACGTGAAGGACAAGATCTTCCGCCAGGCGGTGACGGCGGCGGGGCTCGGCTGCATGGCGGCGCTCGAGGCCGAGAAATACGTCGCAGCGCACGAGCACGGCGCGGGGGGTGCCGCCGCCGAGGCGAAGGCCGCGGAATGACCGCCCGCCGCGAAGTCACCTATGCGATGGACTGGGACAAGCTGCGCGTCTTCCACGCCGTGGCGGAAGCGGGCAGCTTCACCCACGCCGGCGAGATGCTGCGGCTCTCGCAATCCGCGGTGAGCCGGCAGATCAGCGCGCTCGAGGAAAGTCTCGATACGCCGCTCTTCCACCGCCACGCGCGCGGGCTCGTCTTGACCGAGCAGGGCGAGGTGCTGCTGCGCGCGGTGCGCGAGATCACCGGCAAGCTGCGCCAGACCGAGGCGTTGATCACCGAAAGCAAGGCCAAGCCCGAAGGCCCGCTCCGCATCACCTGCACCACCGGCCTCGGCGCGACCTGGCTCGCGCCGCGCATCAAGGAATTCGTCGAGCGCTATCCGCACATCGAGCTGACCCTCATTCTCTCCGACAACGACCTCGATCTCACGCTGCGCGAGGCCGACGTCGCGATTCGCGTGACGCCGCCGACGCAGCCGGATCTCATCCGGCGCAACCTGATGACGATCCACTTCCACGTCTTCGGCTCGACCGAATATCTGAAGAAACACGGCATCCCGAAGACCGCGAAGGACCTCGACAAGCACCGCCTCATCGTGTTCGGCGAGGAGTTCCGGCCGCAGCTTCCGATCTCGCAATGGCTGCTCACGTCCGACGCGGATCCCGCCAAGCCGCGCCGGCCGATGCTGCGCGTCAACAGCGTCTACGGCATCTATCAGGCGATGCGCAGCGGCCTGGGGCTCGCCGTCGTTCCCGACTACATGAGCGAGAAGGTAAGCGACGTGGTGCGCGTGCTGCCCGAATTCGAGGGCGGCGCGGTGGACGCCTTCTTCGTCTATCCCGAGGCGCTGCGCCATTCGGCGCGGATCGCCGTGTTCCGCGAATTCCTGCTCCAGAAGATCGCCGAGACGGCGTTCTGATACATCAGCGAAGCCATGCGGATTGCGCATGCCCGCTGCAACGCGCTGCTCGCTGTCTTTTCCGACCCGCGCGACCATATTGCGCTCGCGTTGCCGCCGTGCTCCCCGCGCTGCGGCAACCGGGATCCCGGCGGTGCCGCGGGTCCTACGTCCTCCCAGACGTGAAGCCTCCCTGTTCCTTGGCCGGGCTCGCTGGAGCCCGGCTTTTTTTGTGCCCGTAAGCGGGTTTGACGGCCCTGCGGCACCCCGGCAAATTCGCGTTCGGGCGCTCTCGCCCCAGGGAGATCGAAGCGAATGTCTCAGCACAAGCCGGCGGCGCCCGGCGCCGCCAGCATCAAGGCCATGGCGGCGGAGATATACGGGCTTGCGCTCGACGATGCGCGCGCCGCGCGGATCGCCGCCGAGCTCGCGCGATTCGAGGCAGGCGCCACGGCGGCCGGCAGGCCGCAGGTCGAAGCGGCGCCCGGCGCCCTTTTCCGCCAGCTGCTGTTGGCGAGCGAAGCCCAGGGCGCGCACCGCGCATGAGCGACCGCGTGAGCGACCTCGCCGACCTTTCGCTTGCGGCCGCCGCCGACGGAATCCGGCAGCGGAAATTCTCCGCGTGGGAGCTGACGCAAGCCTGCCTGGCGCGCATCGCGGCCTGGCAGCCGCATACGAACGCGTTTCTGGCCGTGGATCGGGGCGGCGCGTTGAAGGCGGCGGCGCGCGCCGATGCGCTCATCGCGCGCGGCGCGGCCTCGGGCGCGCTGCACGGCATCCCGCTCGCACACAAGGACATCTTCTCGCGCGCCAACACGCTGGTCTCGGTCGGCTCAAAGATCCCCGACCGGCCCGCGACCGAAACCGCGACGGTGCTGGCGCGCCTTGACGCCGCCGGCGCCATCGAGGTGGGTGCGCTTCACCTCGTCGAGTTCGCGGCCGGCATCACGGGCCACAACGCGCATTTCGGCGATTGCCGCAACCCCTGGAAGATCGATCGCGTGCCCGGCGGTTCGTCGAGCGGCTCGGCCGCGGCCACGTCCGCGCGCATGGTGATGGGCGCGCTCGGCACCGACACCGGCGGCTCGATTCGCGTGCCCGCGCATTTTTGCGGCGTGGTCGGCCTGCGCCCCACCTACGGGCGCGTGAGCCGCCACGGTGCCTTTCCGCGCGCGTGGTCGCTCGACACGGTGGGGCCGCTGGCGCGCACGGCGGAAGACGCGGCCTTGCTGCTGCAGGTGATCGCCGGCGGCGATCCGCTCGATTCCGCGGCGGAGGCCGTGGCCGTGCCTGACTATCGCGCGGAGCTTGCGCAACCGCTCGCCGCGATTCGCGTCGGCGTGCCGAAGAACGGCTACTTCACCGAGATCGATCCCGGGATCGCGGCGCTGCTCGAGGCGAGCCGCGCCGCGCTGGCAAAGCTCGGCGCCGTCCTCGTCGAGATCGAGACGCCCGATCCGGAGCCGCTCACCGCGCTGGCGCTCACGATCGGCCGGGCCGAAGCGGCCGCCATTCACGGCGACTGGATCGCGAAGCGCGCTGCCGACTACGGGCCCGGCGTGCGCGAGACGATGGAGGTGGGGCTGTTCGTGCCGGCGCCACGCTACATCGATGCGCTGCGCCATCGCGGGCTCATGCTGAAGCGCTGGCTCGAGGAGGTGTTCGGCAAGGTGGATCTGCTGCACGTGCCGGCGTTCGGCGCGCCGACGCCGACCTTGGCCGAAAGCGCGCCCGATGGGCCGGCGCCGCCATCGGTCGCCGCCTACGGGCGTTTCACCTGGCCCTTCGCGTTCCTGGGCCTGCCTTCGATCGTGGTGCCGGTGGGATTCCAGAAGGACGGGCTGCCGGCCGGCATGCAACTCGTCGGCCGGCCCTTCGCCGAGCCGTTGCTGCTGAACGCCGCGCATCTCTATCAGCGCGAGACCGGCTGGCACGAAAAGCCGCCGGCCCTGCCGAAGTAGCGCCGCGGGACCGCGCGCCTCTAGGCGATCACATGAAGAGCTTCTCGCCCTTCATGTCTTTGTACATGTGGGTCACGAACTCGCCGTAGCCGTTCCAGATGAGGGTCGGCGCTTTCTCGTCCTGCCCGAGCACCGTCTCCATTTTTTGGCTCCAGCGCGGATGCGGCACATCGGGGTTCACGTTGGCCCAAAAGCCGTATTCGTTGGCCTGCAGCTCCTCCCAGAACGATATCGGCCGCTTGTCGGTGAACTCGAACGAGACGATCGCCTTCACCGACTTGAAGCCGTATTTCCAGGGCGTCGCGAGCCGGAACGGAGAACCCATCGAATGTGGCAGCGGCTTGCCGTAGACGCCGGTGACGAGGAGCGTCAGCTCGTTCGTCGCCTCCTCGATCGTGAGGCCCTCGGTGTAGGGCCACGGAAACCAGGCCGCGCGCTGGCCCGGCGCAACCTTGGGGTTCTGGAAGGTTTTCATCACCACGTATTTTGCGCCGGCGAGCGGCTTGGCCATCTCGACGAACGCCTTCATCGCGAAGCCGCTCCACGGCACCACCATGGACCATGCCTCGACGCAGCGGTGCGCGTAGACGCGCTCCTCGAGCGGCATCTTCTTCATGAGGTCGTCGACGCCGATCGTGAACGGCCTCTCGACCATGCCCGCGACCTTGATCTCCCAAGGCCTCAGCGGCAGCGCCTTCGCCGCCTCGAAAATCCGTTTCGACGAGCCGAACTCGTAATAGTTGTTGTAGGTGGCGGCGAGCATTTCGGACGTGATCGGCCGCGGCGCCTTGTATTTGTCGTTCTTCTTGAAGGGATAGAGCGCCGCAGAGGGGTCGGTGTTCGCGAACGCGCCATCGCCGAGCAACGACGCGGCGCCGGCCAGGATCGGGCCCGCGGCCAGCCCCTTGATGAGGCGGCGGCGGTTCCAGAAGAGATGCTCGGGCGTGACCGAACGCTCCGGCTTCTCCCACCCGCGCTTCACCTTGATCAGCATCGGTCGACCCCTTGGCTCGAGCCTGCCCACGATGGCCCGAAGCATAGGCCCGCCGCCGTTACCGGGCAATTCAACGCCCCTCACGTTCGGTTGACCCAAGTGAAGGAAACGGGAGGCGCGGAGACATGGAGAAGCGAAGGAGATTCACCACAGGGGCACAGAGACCTAGAGAGGAGATTTCTTCTGCGCGCCTTTGGCGCCCAATTTACCTCTCCGTGCCTCTGTGTCCCTGTGGTTTTCCTCTCTCTTCGCCACGCCTCCACGTCTCCTGTTCACTTTCCCTCCAGCGCCGGCGGTTTGGGGCCGCCGGTGGCCCAGTCGAGGAGCTGGACGGTGTGGACCACGGGAATTCGCGTGCCGCCTGCGATCTGAACCATGCAGCCGATATTGCCGGTGGCGACGACCTCGGGCGCCACGCGCTCGATGTTTTCCACCTTGCGCGCACGCAGCTGCTGTGCCAGCGCCGGCTGCAGCATGTTGTAGGTGCCGGCCGAGCCGCAGCAGAGGTGCCCTTCCGGAATTTCGCGCACCGCGAATCCCGCCTCGGCCAAGAGCGCCCGAGGTTGCGCCGCGATCCCCTGCCCGTGCTGCATCGAGCAGGGTGAGTGATACGCGACTGCGAGCTTCTTCGGAGCCGCGGCGCCCGCGAGTCCGAGCTCTGTCATGAGTTCAGTCGCGTCGCGCGCCAGCGACGCGATCGTCTCCGCCTTCGCCGCGTAGGCCGGGTCGATGCGAAACATGAAGCCGTAGTCCTTGACCATGGTGCCGCAGCCCGAGGTGTTGATGACGACCGCGTCGAGCGGCTCCGTCTCATGCGCGCGCAACCACGCATCGATCGTGCGCTTGGCCTGCGCATGTGTGCGGCCCTCCATGCCCATATGGTGGACGAGCGCGCCGCAGCACTCCGCACCGGCGGCGACGACGACCTCGCAGCCATGGCGCGTGAGCAGGCGAATTGTGGCCGCGTTGATCTCGGGGTCGAGGACGCGCTGCGCGCATCCGGCGAGCAGTGCTACGCGCTTTCTGCGCGCACCCTGCGCCGGGAAGACCTGCGGCCGATCGAGCGAGGACGGAGGCGGCAGCTTGCGCGGCGCCAGCGCCAGCATCGCGCGGATCCGCCGCGACATCAGCGGCGCGAAGATTCGGCCGAACCGCGCCAAAGTCAGCGCCGTGCGGAACCGCCCGGCATAGGGCAGCACCGCCGCGAGCAGCGCGCGCGTGAGGCGCTCGCCAAGTGGCCGCGTGTAGGTCCGCTCGATATAGGCGCGTCCATGGTCGACGAGGTGCATGTAGTGCACACCCGAAGGGCACGTCGTCATGCAGGCGAGGCACGAGAGGCAGCGATCGACGTGCTTGACCGTGTCGGCGTCCGCCGGCCTGCCTTTCTCGAGCATGTCCTTGATCAGATAGATGCGTCCGCGCGGCGAATCGCGCTCGTCGCCGAGCAGCACATACGTCGGGCACGTCGCCGTGCAGAACCCGCAATGCACGCAGGCGCGCAGGATCTTGTCCGCTTCCCTGATGCCCGGATCGGCCAGCTGCGCGAGGGTGAACGAGGTTTGCATTGGGCGCGATCAGGCTACGGCGATAGGGCGGCGGGTTCCGCTGCCGCGCTGATCCGCCCCGGATTGAGGATGCCTTTGGGGTCGAAGGCTTCCTTCAAGCGTTGCGCGACCGCGGCCAAGGCGGGTGGCTCGGGCTGAAACGAAGATACGAGTTCGCGCGACTCCTCCGAAGCGCGGATGAGCGCCGCGTGGCCGCCGGTTGGCGCCAACGCCGCGCGGATCGTTGCCGCGGTTTCGGCCGGCTTCGCCGGCGGCATGGTGAGCCAGATCTGGCCGCCGCCCCAATCATAGAAACAGGCCTCGGTTTGGATGCCGCGGCCGGAAGCGAGCGAGGTCATGATCGCTGCGCCCGAGGCGGGCGGCACGGAGAGGCGCCAGAGATCGAGCGCGGGGTCCGGCAGCAGCGCCGCCACGTCGCGGATTTCGCGCCAGAGCTTGGCGCTGTTCATCGTGTGCAGCTCCTCGACCGGGCCGAACCCGGCGAGGAGATCGCGCAGCGACTTGCAGCGTGCGTCGACCGACGGACCGAAACCTTCGACGCGCACCGCAGTCACCGCACCGCCGGCGCCGGCGACATAGCTCACGCCCGAGCGCGCGGCGACCGGGCCGGGGAGGTGGGCTGCGCCCGAGACCTCGTGCGGGGAATTGAGCGCTGCGGCCATCGCGTCGCGCGCCTGGGCGTCGCCGAGGCGCATGATGAGGACCGTGCGCGCTTTCTCGGGCGCGGGCAGCACCTTCACCGTGATTTCGGTCATCACCGCGAGCGTGCCGAAGGAGCCGCAGAGCAGTTTCGGAAGATCGTAGCCGGTGACGTTCTTCATGACGCGGCCGCCGGCCTTGAACGCCTCGCCGCGGCCGCTCACCGCGTGGAAGCCCAAGAAATGATCGCGCGCGGCGCCGGCCTTGATGCGGCGGGGGCCGGAAAGATTGCACGCGATGACGCCGCCCAAAGTGTCGCCTCGCCCCGGGGCGAGGGGTGCCGATCCGAAGGATCGGCGGGGTGAGGGGGAGGACCTGCCAAGCTCGAGCGATTCCCCCTCACCCCCTGCCCCCTCGCCCCAGGGCGAGGGGAAGAGGAAGGGCGGTTCGAAGGACAGCATCTGCTTGTTGGCGGCCAGCAGCGCTTCGATCTCGGCCATGGGCGTGCCCGCTTTGGCCGAGAGCACGAGCTCGTCGGGCTCGTAGAGCGTGACGCCCTTGAGGCCGGAGAGATCGAGGATGCGGTTGCTCTTGACCGGGCGGCCCCAGCCGCGCTTGGTGCCGCCGCCCACGATCTCGAGCGGCTGCTCCTCGGCGAACGCTTCCTGCACGGCGGCGAGAACGTCGCCGGCGCTGGTCGGCGAGAGCGTGTCGCTCACGGGCGCATCAGAACCGCGGCAGGTCGGGGAAGCGCGTCGCTCCGCCGTGGACGTGGACGCGGCCAAGCTCGGCGCAGCGGTGCAGCGTCGGAAAGACCTTGCCCGGATTGAGCAACGAGTCGGGATCGAACACGCACTTCACCCGCTCCTGCTGCGCCAGGTCCGTCTCGCTGAACATCGCCGGCATGAGATCGCGCTTCTCGACGCCGACGCCGTGCTCGCCGGTCAGCACGCCGCCGACCTCGACGCAGAGCCGCAGGATGTCGGCGCCGAATGCCTCGGCGCGCGCGAGCTCGCCGGGATTGTTCGCGTCGTAGAGGATGAGCGGATGCAGGTTGCCGTCGCCGGCGTGGAACACATTGGCGACGCGGAGGCCGTACTTGGCGGATAACCCGGCCGTCTTCTTCAGCACCTCCGTCAAGCGGCGGCGCGGGATCGTGCCGTCCATGCAGTAGTAATCCGGGGAGATGCGCCCCACCGCCGGGAACGCGGCTTTCCGGCCGGCCCAGAAGCGCAGGCGCTCCTCGTCGCTGCCGCTTACCTGTGCAACGGCGGCGCCCTTGCCGCGCGCGATCGCCTCGACGCGCGCGACGAGATCGTCGACCTCGACCGCGGGTCCGTCGAGCTCGACGATCAGCAACGCCTCGACGTCGAGCGGATAGCCCGAGTGCGCGAATTCCTCGGAGGCGCGGATGGCGGGTTTGTCCATCATTTCCATGCCGCCAGGGATAATGCCCGCGGCGATGATCGCGCCGACCGCGTTGGCCGCACCCTCGCTCGTGGGGAATCCGAGCAGCATCGCGCGCGCAGTGGCCGGCTTCTTGAGGATGCGCACCGTCACCTCGGTGACGACGCCGAGCATGCCCTCGGAGCCGATGACGAGGCCGAGGAGATCGTACCCCGGCGCATCGAGGTGCTTGCCGCCGAGGCGCACGATTGTGCCGTCCATCAGCACCAGCTCGACGCCCAGCACGTTGTTCACCGTCAGGCCGTATTTGAGGCAGTGCACGCCGCCGGAATTCTCGGCCACGTTGCCGCCGATCGTGCACGCGATCTGCGAGGAGGGATCGGGCGCGTAGTAGAAGCCCTCGTGCTCGACCGCCTGCGTGATCGCGAGGTTGGTGACGCCGGGCTGCACGACGGCGCAGCGGTTGGCGTAGTCGATCTCGAGAACGCGGGTGAACTTGGCGAGGCCGAGCAGCACGCCGTCGGCCAGCGGCAGCGCGCCGCCCGAGAGCGAGGTGCCGGCGCCGCGCGGCACCACCTTGATGCCCTCGCGCTTGCAATATTTGAGGATGGCGCTCACCTGCGCAGTGGTCTCGGGCAGCACGACGAGCATCGGCAGCTGGCGATAGGCCGTGAGCCCGTCGCATTCGTAGGGCCGGCGCCCCGCTTCGCTGTCGATCACGCCTTCGCCGGGGACGATCGTGCGCAGCGCCGCCGCGATCTCGGCGCGGCGGGCGAGCACGCGCTCGTCCGGTGCGGGCATTTCCATGCGGTGAGGATGGGGTGAACCGAAGGGAGAGGCAAGGCTTCGGAGGCGGAGGGGCGCGCTGTACGCGCCCTGCATCCGCCGCTGCGCCTTCGGGTTCATACGACGAATCCTACGCGACGCGGGCGCGCGCAGCGCGCCCCTACAGCGTCGACGCCGCAGCTAGGCCTGCTTCGCCTTGAAGCGCGGATTGGTCTTGTTGATCACGTAGACGCGGCCGCGGCGGCGGACAATACGGCTGTCCTTGTGCCGCTTCTTGAGCGTCTTCAGGGAACTCACGACTTTCATAGCGCCAATTCCGAGCAAAAGCGGCCGCCCGATCGATCCGGCGGCCCGACGGCGGCGGAAGTTAGGAGGCACGCCAGCCCGTGTCAACGCGACCCGGCGCGCGGATGATCCCCACGCGCTGCCCTAAGCGGGCCCAGCTCCATCAACGATCACCGCGTTGAACGTCGCCGCGCCTTTGCGAAGCTCGGCCGCCGCGCGGTAGTCGGGCGAGTCCCAGAATTCCTGCGCGCGCTTGAAGGTCGGGAACTCCACCACGACGATGCGCCGGTGCTCGTCGGGCCCCTCGACCGTCACTTTGGGGCCGCCCCGCACCAGGAAGCGGCCGTCATACTTTGCGACCGCCGCGGGCGTCACGGCTTGGTACTTCTTTAACTGCTCCGGGCTGGAGACCGTCATGTAAACAATGAGATACGCGGCCATTCCGGCCCTCCGCTCGCAAGGCGCCGACACGCGCCGGGCTTTATCAATCGTTTACCGGGCGCGGAGCATGATTTCCACCGCCCCGTCACGGGCGAGAGTTCGGGGAGACAGCGATCATGAACAGCATTTCCCGCAGGACCAAATCCGTCATTCTCTACGGCAGCTCGATTGCGCTCGGTCTCATCCTCTGCCGGGCCTGGTTCCTCGCCCAGTCCATCGTCTGAGCCCGCACCGGCCTAGCTAGTCCACGAAACGCGACTTCACCGCCTCGGGCACCTCGACCGCGCGAAAGCCGGCCGGGCGCGCCGCGTCGCGCTTGATCCAAACACGCCGTTCGAAGCCTTCCAGCGCCGGGCTTCCATCGGCGCGGGTCAGCTTGTGCTTGATCAGGAAGGTCTTGCCCTCCCAGCTTTCCACCCAGCTTTCGATCGCGAGCGTGTCGCCGAGGCGCGAAGCGTTGAAGTACTTGGCGCCCGTCTCGAGCAGCGGCATGCCGGGGGAATCGAAATCGCGCGCCAGCTCCGGGTAGGATAGTCGGTTGGCCGTGAACAGGCGCTCGGTCGCCTGGTCGAACAACGTGTAGAACTGCGGATAGAAGACGATGCCGGCGGCGTCGCAGTGCACCCACTCGACCTTGAACGTGCCCCGGTAGACGCGCACGACCCCTCTCCCTTTCCGTGCCGCCGGTTCAGCCTGTTTTGGCGGCTGAGTGCTTGAACGCATAGTCGCGCTCTACATTGGCAACGACAATGCGGTAGTCCGCGAAAACATCGCGCTTGCCCGCGGCCATGCCGCGGATGTGGTCGGGATCGCGCCGCCAGGCCGCGAGCGCCTCGGCGTCGCGCCAGTACGAAAGCGAGAGCCAGGTCCCGGGCCGCGCGCGGCTCTCGAAGCGCTCGACCGAGATGAAACCGTCGATGTGATGCACGCGCGCGTGCAGCGTCTCTGCCCATTCGGCATAGAGCGGCTCGGCGCCGGGCCGGATGTGGAACTCGATGATCGCGACGATCACGCCCGGCCTCAGAGCTTGACGGCGAAGGTCATGCCGTCGCCGACCGGCACGAGCGAGATGGCGAAGCGCGCGTCGGCGTGCACGCGCTTGTTGAACGCGCGGATCGCGTGCGCGGACGCCACGATTTCGGCCTGCACATCGGACGGGCGGCCCGAGACCTTCGCCTTGATATCTGAGTCGGCCATGCGCGGCGGTACGAAGGCCTGGAACATGGTGTTGTCGGCGATGACCGTCCCGCCCGTGCGCAGCAGCGCGTGCGCCAAGTCCCAATATTTCGAGTAGCTCGGCTTGTCGGCGTCGACGAAGACGAGGTCGAAGCTGCCGCCATGGCCGGAATCGAGCAGCCACTTCATCGACTCCGCGCCCGGGGCCAGGCGCAGCGTGATCTTGGAATCGACGCCGGCCGCCTTCCAGTGCTTCCGGGCGACGCTCGTCCACGGCTCGCTCACGTCGAAGCACCAGATGTGCCCGCCCGGCGGCAGCGCCAATGCCATCGCGAGCGAGCTGTAGCCGGTATAGACGCCGACCTCGCAGATCTTTTTCGCGTTCAGCATGCGCACGAGCACGCCGAGGAATTGTCCCTCCATCGGCGACACGGCCATGTTGAAGCGCGGGTCCTTCATTGTCTCCTCGCGCAGCGCGCGCAAGGCCGGCGGCTCGCGGTCGTTGACCGAATCGAGATAGGCGTAGAGCTCGTCGGTCATCTTGAGGAGATTTGCGCTCACGGTGGGGCCTCGAATTGCGGTTGCGCGCCGGGTCAGTTTCCGTAGAAGAGCCGCGGCAGCACAAGGGAGATGATCGGAATATAGGTGATAGCCGCCAGACGAACGACGTCGGCCGAGATGAACGGCATCATGCCGCGGAAGACCGTCGTCGTCTTGAGGCCGGGGACCACGCCGGACAACACGTAGACGTTCAACCCGACCGGCGGCGTGATCAGGCTGATCTCGGTCACCATCACGATGATGATGCCGAACCAGACCAGCACCCATTTGGGATCGATGCCGAGCCCGGGCGCGAGCGTCTGCACCAGCGGGAAGAAGATCGGCACCGTGAGCAGGATCATCGAGAGACTCTCGAGGATGCAGCCGAGGATGATGTAGATGCCGAGGATCAGCAGAATGACGAGCCAGGGCGAGAAGCCGCCGCCGCTGACGTAGCTTTTGAGCGCTTCGGGGAGGCCGGCGACGTTGACGAAGTTCGAGAAGATCAGCGCGCCGATCAGCACGAAGAAGAGGATCGCCGAGGTGCGCGCGCTGTCGACGAAGACATCGACCAGCGCTTTGAACGGCACGCGCTTGACCAGCGCGAGCAGCAGCGCGCCGCCGGCGCCAATGCCGGCCGCCTCATTGGCGGTAAAGGCGCCGGAGTAAATGCCGCCGATCACGAGGACGAAGAGGAAGAGTACGCCCCAGACCGATCTCAGCGCCGCGAGGCGCTGCGGCCACGGCGCCCGCGCGGCGGCCGGCCCGGCCGCGGGGTCGCGCCAGACGGTCCACTGGATGGCGCCCATGTAGAGCAGGACCCCGAGGAAGCCCGGTACGAAGCCGGCGGCGAAGAGTTGGTTGATCGATGTCTCGGTCATCAGCCCGTAGATGACCATGATCGTCGAGGGCGGGATCATGATGCCGAGCGTGCCGCCGGCCGCGATCGAGGCGGTGGCGAGCGTGTCCTTGTAGCCGAAGGCGCGCATCGAGGGCAGCGCCACTTTCGACATCGTGGCGGCGGTCGCCAGGCTCGAGCCGCAGATGGCGGCGAAGCCACCGCAGGCCACGACAGTCGCCATCGCAAGGCCCCCGCGCCGGTGGCCGAGGAAGGTCTGCGCCGAGGCGTAGAGCTCGTGCGAAAAGCCCGCGCGCGCGACGAGGTTGCCCATCAGTATGAACAGCGGCAGCACCGCCAGCTCGTAGTTCTGCACCGAGGAGATGAAGCGCTCGGCGGCGCTCGCCAGCGCAGGCACCCAGCCGCGGATGTACCAGAGCCCGCAGAAACCGACAGCGCCCATCGCGAACGCGATCGGCATGCGGAGGAAGATGCAGGCGAGCAGCACCCCGAAGCCGATGAGCACGACGTCCATGGCCGTCCCCTAACCGCTGCTGCCGGAGGGCCGGGCCATCAGTCGATGCGGTGCTTGCCGATTTCGAGATCGCTCTTGACCTCGGTGAGCGGGCCGCGCCCGATCATGTAGCGCACGCAATTCGCCAGGAGGCACAGCGTCGCGATCGCGCACATCACGGCGAATAGATAAGCGAGCGGACCCCTCGGGATGCGCAGATACTCGGTGACCTCGCCGTCGCCGGTGAGCCGGCCGGCCACGATCCAAACGCGCCAGGTGACCGCGACCATGAACACGGCCGCGACAAGGCTGAGCGCGATCTGGCGCGCGCCGATCAGCGGCTTCGGCCACACCATGTCGATGAGATCGACGCAGACGTGGTTCTCGCGCCACGTGATGCTGGCGAAGACGGCATAGACGCTGATCGCCATGAAGACGACGGTGAGTTCATCGGCGCCCTTGACCGGCGCCCGCAGCACCTCGCGGCCGACGACGTCGATGCAAGTGACGAGCACGAGCGCCAGCAGCATCGCGGCCGCGAGCATCTCCGGCCCGCGGATGAGCCAATGACCGAAGCCGCCCTGCCGCGGTGCCCCGTCGTTCACCGACACTCACCGAGAAATTCGAAGGGCGCCGGGCACGGACCCGGCGCCCGCCTTGCCCGCCTATTTCTTGTCGAGCGCCTTGGCCGTCTCGCGCAGCTCCTTGAGCGCCGCGGCGGCATCGTAGCCCTTGCCCGACGCGCGCTTGATCCAGTCGGCCTCGAGCGTGGCGGCGACCTTCTTGAGCTCATCGAGCATCGCCGGCGTCGCGTCGGACACCTCGGTGCCCGCCGCCTTGGCCGCGTCGTAGCCGACCTTGTCAGCTGCCGCCCATTTGGCGCCGGCGTAGGCCGAGATCTTCTCGCCGACGGCGCTCTTGACCGCCGCCTGGTCCTCTTGGGAGAGGCTCTCGAGCTTCTTCGGATTGATGACGATCGCGAAGCTGCCGTCGTAGAGGTTGCCGGGAACGCGCAGCACGTATTTGGTGACCTCGGCGAGGCGGAAGCTCTTGTGCGTCTCGATCGGCATGAAAACCGCCTCGGCGACCTTCGAAGACAGCGTCTCGTAGACCTTGGGCGCGGGCACGGTCACCGCTACGGCGCCAAAAGCTTCGCCGACCCTGGAGGCGATTCCGCCGGGCAGCCGGATCTTCATGCCCTTCAAATCGGCCCAGCTCTTGATCGGCTTCTGCGACTGGATGACGCCCGCGCCGTGAGTCATGAGGCCGATGACGACGGTGCCCTTGTGCTCGTCGGCCTTGGCCAGATACTTCTCGTGCACGCGCCAGTACGCGGCGGAGCCCGCTTCGGCGCCGGCCCCCAGGAACGGCAACTCCATCACCTGCGTCGCCACGAACTTGCCCGGGTTGTAGCCGTGGAAGATCCAGCCCACGTCCTGCACGCCGTCGCGCACCGCATCGAACTGGCCCGGCGGCGGGGCGAGGTCGTATTTGATTTCGAAGGTCACGCGCCCCTTGGTCGCTTCCTGGATCCACTTGCCGAGGGTCGGCATCACGTCGGTGTTGATGTGGTGGGTCGGCGGCGCCCAGGAACCGATGATGAGCTTTGTTTGCGCGGCCGCGGGCTGGGCCATCGCAAGCCCAGTCGCCGAGGCGCCGAGGCAAAGCAAGGCCTTGATCTGTTTCATTTCGTCCTCCCGTTGTGCGGACGGCAGCGCCGCTGCGCGTCCGGGTTCCGATGTCTCTAACCTTGGTTAGATCAGGGGGTCAAGCGCGGCACGTCAATCGCGATAGGACGGGTCGACCTTGTCGATCATGCGCGTCAGCGCGTCGAAGACATCGCGGCCGGCGCCGAAGCGGGGATCGAACTGCAGCGAATCGGCCGTGCACTTCTTCTGGATGCCCTCCGGAATCTCGATCACCGGCCCCATCGCCGTCGAAGCGAGCTGAATCTCGCAGGCACGGTTGAGCAGCCAGAGGATGGCGAAGGTGCGCGGCACGGAATCGCCCCAAGCGAGCAGGCCGTGGTTGCGCAGGATCACCGCCGGCTTGCCGCCGATGCTCTTCAAGAGGCGAGGTCCCTCGCCGGCATGAACCGTGATGCCTTCGAAATCGTGATAGGCGACCTTGCCGTAGAGCTGCGCCGAATAGAAATTGCTCATCGAGAGGCCGGCGCGGCTGCAGGCGACGGCCATCCCCGCGGTCGTGTGCGTGTGCATCACGCAATGCGCGCCCTCGATGCCGGCATGGATCGCCGCGTGGATCGTGAAGCCCGCGGGATTCACCGGCCAGCGCGTGGGAACGATGGGCCGGCCCTCGAGGTCGATTTTCACCAGGTTCGACGCCGTGACCTCCGAATAGTGAAGGCCGAACGGGTTGATGAGGAAGTGCCGCTCGGACCCGGGAACGCGCAGCGTGATGTGGTTGTAGATGAGCTCGGTCCAGCCGAGCAGCGCGAAGATGCGATAGGCGGCCGCGAGCTCGACGCGCAGCGCCTTCTCCTCGCTGGAGATTTCGGCGCGGAGCGCAGCGATGCTCGACATCAGAGGTGAAACTCCGCGTTGATCTGGCCTGTGCCCGAGCTCGGGAAATAGTCGGTGATGATTTCGCACCGGCCCTGGTACGCGTCCCAGCCCAGCAGCCCGAACAGCATGACCGTGTCGTGCATATGGCCTTCGCCGACGCACGTCGCGTTGTATTCCGGCAGCATCGCCAGGAATTCCTTGTAGCGCCCTTCGCGCCAAAGCGTCACGACGCGGAGATCGACCTCGCGGTAGAACTCGCGGCTGATCGTGTCGATTCCGGCCTCGGCGTCGGCGTTGTCGTGGAAGCGGTGCGAGAGCGAGCCGCTCGCCAGCACCGCGGCCGTGCTGGCGCTCGCCTCGATGCCTTGGCGCACCGCTTGGCCGAATGCACGGCTTTCCGCGAAGGTGTGCCAGTTGCACCAGGCGGCCACCGAGACGACCCGGAAGCGCCGATCGGAGTTCATGTAGCGCATCGGCACCAGGGTCGCGTATTCGAGCGTCAGGCTGTCGATCTTGTGCGAGCGGGTCTTGATGCCGCGCTTGTTCGCCGCGTCTGCGATCGCGTCGCCGAGCTCCGGATTGCCCGGATACTCGTAGGGCATGTCCTTGATGAAGTGCGGCAGCTCGTGGCTGGTATAGACGCCCTTGAACGCGTGATTGCTGTTGACGTGATAGCCGCTGTTGACGAGCCAGTGCACATCGAACACGACGAACGTATCGACGCCGCGCGCGGCCGCGCGGCGCGCGATCTCCTCGTGCCCGTCGATGGCCGCCTGCCGGCAGCCAAAATGGGGGCCCGGCAGCTCGGAAAGATACATCGAGGGGACGTGCGTGACTTTGGCGGCGAGCGCGATGCGGCCCATGGTTGCCTTCCTGCCCGCCTCAATGCCCCGTCGGCGCGCCGGCCAGCACCGGAATGCGGTGACGATCAAGCGCCACGCAAACGTTCTTCGTCTCCATGTAGAAGTCGAACGAGTAGTCGCCGCCGTCGCGGCCGATGCCGCTCGCCTTCATGCCGCCGAATGGCGTCGGGAGATGCCGCACGTTCTCGGAGTTTATCCAGATCATGCCGGCCTCGAGCCCGAGTGCCAGGCGGTGCGCGCGGCCGACGTCGCGCGTCCATACGTAGCCGGCGAGGCCGTAGCGGATGTCGTTGGCGATCGCGAGCGCCTCGGCTTCGTCGGCGAACGCAATCGCGGTGAGGCAGGGACCGAAGATCTCCTCCTGCGCGATGCGCATCGCGTTCGTGGCGCTGCCAAACAGCGTTGGCGCCACGAAATTTCCCGTGTCCGCGCCGGGAGCGCGGCCGCCGCCGGCGACGACCGTGGCGCCGTCCTTTTCGGCCACCGTCATGTAGCTCATCACCTTCTCGAAGTGGCGCGGGTGGATGAGCGGGCCGACTTCGGTGGCGGGATCGAGCGGATGGCCGACTTTCAAGCCGCGAACGCGCTCGGCGACGCGCGCCACGAACGCATCGTAGATGCCGCGCTGCACGAGAAGCCGGCTCGACGACGTGCAGCGCTCGCCGTTCAAACTGTAGATCATGAACACGACCGCATCGAGCGCGCGGTCGAGATCGGCGTCCTCGAATACGATCACCGGGTTCTTGCCGCCGAGCTCGAAATGCACGCGCTTCAGGGTGGCGGCGGCCTGGGCTATGATGCGGCTCCCGGTCGCGGATTCGCCGACGAAGCCGATGGCCTTGATCTCCGGATGCTCGGTCAGCGCCTTGCCCGCATCCTCGCCGAGGCCGTGCACGGTGTTGAGCACGCCGTCGGGCAGGCCCGCTTCCTTGCCGATCTCGGCCAGCAGCAGCGCCGAGAGCGGGCTCCACTCCGCCGGCTTGTGGACGACCGTGCACCCGGCCGCCAGCGCCGGCGCGATCTTCCACGTCGACAGCATGAACGGCGTGTTCCACGGCGTGATCACGCCGACCGGCCCGATCGGCTCGCGGAGGGTGAAATTCAGGTGATCCTCGGCCGGCAGCGAAAGCCCGTCGCGCGCCCCAGGCGCGCGGTCGGCGAAGAAGTGGAAGTTTTCCGCCGCGCGCTCGGCGGCCTTGGTCATGAAGCGGATCGCCTGGCCGGTGTCGGTGCTCTCGACCAGCGCAATCTCCTCGGCCCGCGCCATGATGCGGTCGGCGAACGCGTGCAGCAGCGCGCGGCGCTGGTTCCCCGGGAGCGCGCGCCAGGCGGGAAACGCCGCGTGCGCGGCCTTGGCGGCGATGTCGATCTCGGCCGCGCCGCCGGCCGCCACCTTGCACAGCACGGTGTTGTCGACAGGCAAGAGGTTGTCGAAAGTCTTGCCCGAGAGCCCGGCATGGTGCTTCCCGCCGATGAAATGCGGCAGCACCTGATTGCGGAAGCGCGCGAGGTGGCGATCGGCGCGGACGATGTTCTCGGCGAGCTTGGGATTGGCGTCGAGGTTCATGCCGGTTCCTTGGCCGAGTCCGCGGCGAGATAGGCGTGGAGGTTGTTCTTTTTCAAGTTGAGGACGGGGTCGAGCTCCTGCACCTCGAGCGAGATCGCGAGCGGGCGCTGATCCTGCACCGGCTTCAGGCGCTCGCACAGCACGGCGAAGACGCTGTCCGCCGCGCGCTTCTTGGTGGCGAGATCGCGCCCGGCGCCGATGCGCAGCATCACGTGAACGAACGCGGCCTCGGGCCGGCCGTCCGCCACGATGTATTCGTCGCGGCGCTCGGCGCGGGTGCGGACGCCGCCGGCGGGAAACACGCCGGTCTCGAGGGCGGCCACGTGCAGCGCCGCCAGCAGCGACTTCATCTCCACCGTGCCGGCGAGATTGGCGGAATATTCGACGATGACGTGCGGCATCGCTCTCCTCCGCGCACCGAATTCTCCCGCCCTCGGCGAAGCACCGTTGCGCGTCGCGACTCACCGCCCTCGCGCCGCGGCGTTGACCGCATTTATTTGATAAGTTAAGTATCTCGGTGGGCGCGGCCGGAGTCAAGCGGCGCGGGGGGACCGGCCCCCGATTTCTCGCGGTATGGGAATCCGATCTTGAAGCTCCTGAGCTTTCGCAGCGCCGGCCGAGAGTCCTACGGCGCCCTCGTCGCGGGCGGCGTCGCCGATCTCGGCGCGCGCTTCGGAACGCGATTTCCCACGTTGCGCGATGCCGTTGCGGCCGGAGCGCTCGGCGAACTCGCCACGGCGCTCGAGGGCGCCGAGCCGGATCTTGCGCTCGATCGCCTCGGGTTCGCGCTTCCCATTCCCAATGCGGAGAAGATCATCTGCGTCGGCGTGAACTACGCCAACCGCAACGAGGAGTATCGCGACGGCACGGAGCAGCCGAAATATCCGAGCCTCTTCTATCGCGCGCCGCGCTCGTTCGCCGCTCATGGCGAGGCCATCTGGCGCCCAAGGGAATCCGAGCAGCTCGACTACGAGGGCGAGATCGCGCTCGTGATCGGCAAGGCCGGGCGGCGCATTCCGCGCGCGGCGGCGCTCGCGCACATCGCGGGCTTCACCTGCCTCAACGAGGGGACGCTGCGCGACTGGCTCCGGCACGGAAAGTTCAACGTGACCCAAGGGAAGAACTTCGACCGCTCCGGCGCGATGGGGCCATGGCTCGTGACGCCCGACGAGGTCGGCGCGCTCGACAAGCTGCGCATCAAGACGCGCGTCAACGGCGAGGTCCGCCAGAGAGACACGGTCGCGAGCATGATCTTTCCGTTCGATTATCTGGTTCAATACATCTCGACGTTCACGACGCTCGTGCCGGGCGACGTGATCGCCACCGGCACGCCCACCGGCGCCGGCGCGCGCTTCGATCCGCCGAAATGGCTCAAGCCCGGCGACCGGGTCGAGGTGGAGGTTTCGGGCATCGGCACGCTCGCCAACACGGTCATAGACGAGCCGCAATGATCGGGAGACCAGCGCGCGCCGAGCGTATCGCGGATGGCCGCGCCAATGGCGGCGGGGCCAGCGGCGCGCCGACGCTGCCGATGCGCGCGTTCTCTCGCTCGCTGCCGATGCAGCTGCTGCGCGCACGCGAGGCCGTGATGCGGCGTTTCCGCCCGATGCTGCGCCGGCACAGCGTCACCGAGCAGCAATGGCGGGTCATCCGCGCACTCGTCGAAAGCGAGGCCGCGGACATCGGCGCGCTCGCCGAGCGGTGCTCCTTCCTGCCCGCGAGTCTCACCCGCATCGTGGACACGCTCGAGCGGAAGAAGCTGGTGGCACGCCGCGCGCATGCGGCCGATCAGCGCCGCGTCGTGGTCGAGGTCACGGCCTCCGGGCGCCGCCTCTTCCAATCCGTGGCGCCGCATTCCGAGACCCGCTACCGCGAGATCGCGGCCCTGGTTGGCGCGGAGCGGCTCGAGGCGTTCTACGCGATGTTGGACGAATTCATCGAGCGCCTCGAGACCCGGCGGAGTTCTTGAGAACGGGTTTCAACCCGCTCCTTGTCCTGGCGATTGCGCATTGATGCCATCGAATTTGGGCATGGTCAGGGGCGCGTGCCGGCGGCAATATTAGGGCGAGACGCGATTCCTGCCCGCTGCGGAGAAGCATGATGAAGCCGAACATTCCCAAGATGCCGCCGATCGAGGGCCTCCATCATTGGGCCTATCGCTGCCGCGACGGCGAGGAGACGCGGCATTTCTACGAGGACATCCTCGGCCTCCCCCTCGCACACATCATCAAAGCCGACTATGTGCCGAGCACGAAGCAGCATTGCCCCTATGTCCATCTCTTCTTCCGGATGGGCGACGGCTCCTACGTCGCGTTCTTCGACCTGGGCGACGATCTCGCGCCGGATCCCTCGCCGAACACGCCCTCCTGGGTCAATCACATGGCGCTGCGCATGAACAGCCTCGCGGAGGTCGAGCAGGCCAAGGCGCGGCTCGAGGCGCACGGCATTCCCGTGGTCGGCGTCACCGATCACCACTTCATCAAGTCGATCTACTTCTTCGATCCCAACGGCTACCGCCTGGAGCTCACGCACGAGATCGGCCCGGCCTCCTACATCGAGCGGGCGGAGAAGGAAGCGCACGCCAAGCTCAAGGCCTGGAACGAAGAGAAGGCCAAGATCCGCGCGGCACGGCAGATGAAAGTGGCGGCGGAATAGCGCCTGCGCTCCGATCCTGCGGTCGCGCGGCTGTGCCGGACGGGGATCCGACGGCGCTTCCGTTCGCCACGGTCCATGAGGCGTTCGCGGCGGCCGCGCGCGCGGGTCCGGACAGGACGTTTCTCGCCGTCACGCCAAGCTCCGGATGGAACATCGGCGGGAAGCGCGAAATCGCCTACGGCGAGGCCGCCGGCCGCGTCGCGGCGCTAACGGCGCTCTACCGCGCCGCGGGCTACGGGGTGGGCAACCGGATAGCGCTGCTGCTCGACAATCGGCCCGAGCACTTTCTCCATCTGCTTGCCCTCAACGCGCTCGGCGCCGGCATCGTGCCGATCAATCCCGACTATGCGCCGGACGAGATGCTCTATCAGATGGAGCATTCCGAGGCTGATCTTGCGATCTCCGTACCGAGCCGCGTGCCCGATCTCGAGGCGGTCGCGCGCCGATGCGAGAAGCCGCCTCCCGTCGTGAACGCGTTCGATCCGCCGGCGGCGCTGCCAGCGGCCGCACGGCGCGACAAAGGGGTGCCCGGCCCCGACACGGAAGCGGCGTTGTTCTATACCTCGGGCACGACCGGCCGGCCCAAGGGCTGCATCGTCGCCAACTCGTACTTCTTGAACGTCGCCAACGAATATGCGCGCATGGGCGGCGTGATCGCGCTGAAACCCGGCGCGGAGCGCATCCTCAATCCGCTGCCGGCCTTCCACCAGAATTGCGGCGCGGTGACCTTCACGGCGGCCGTGCTGACCCGCAATTGCCTGATCACCGCTGACCGCTTCCGCGCGCGGAGCTGGTGGACGGACATCGCCACGACCGGCGCCACGGTCATCCACTATCTCGGCATCATGGTGCCGGCGCTGCTGAATCAGCCCGAGACGGACGAGGAGAAGCGGCACACGGTCCGCTTCGGGTTCGGCGCCGGTGTCGATCCCGCCGGCCGCGCACGCTTCGAGCGGCGCTTCGGCTTTCCCATCGCCGAGGGTTGGGCGATGACCGAAACCGGCAGCTTCTTCAAGGACGCGCACGCGCCGCGCCAGACCGACCGCCGCGCGATCGGCAAATCCAACCCCTGGATGGAAGGCCGCATCGTCGATGAGCGCGACAACGAGGTGCCGCGCGGCATCGCGGGCGAGCTCGTCGTGCGCGCGCCGGGCGCCGACCCACGCCGCGGTTTCTATTCGGGTTACCTGAAAGACCCGGAGGCAACCGCCAAGGCCTGGCGCGGCGGCTGGTTCCACACCGGCGACACCTGCCTGCAGCAGAACGACGGCATGTTCGTCTTCCTCGATCGCAAGAAGAACATCATCCGACGCTCGGGCGAGAACATCGCCGCCGCCGAAGTGGAGGCGTGCCTGCAGACGCACCCGGCCGTCGAGCGTGCCGCGGCCATCGCCGTACCCGACGAGATGCGCCAGGAAGAGGTGATGGCCTGCGTTGTGCTGAAGCCGGGCTACGCGCCCGATGCCGCGACCGCCGCGTCGATCACCGATCATGCGTTGGCGAAGCTTGCCTACTACAAGGCGCCGGGCTGGGTGATGTTCCGCGACGCGCTGCCGCTCACCTCGACGCAGAAGGTGCAGAAGGCGACGCTGTTTGCCGCCGGGACCGACCCGCGCATGCTGCCCGGCGCCTTCGATCTGCGCGATAAGAAGAAGCACAATCGGCGATAAGAGCCGCCCACGATTTCGTGAGAGCTTGCACCCTTCGCGGCCATTCGTATCATTCGATATCATGCGCCGGGGTGGGCGATGCTCCTTCATGCCAGATCCAAGGACCGGCCGTACCACTTGGGCCCGTTCCCGCTCGAGGCGCTCCCGCGCGACGAGTCGGTGATCCTGCGCGAGGAGTCTCTGGCACCGGTCGCGGCTCCCGCGACGCCGCTGCCGCCGGGACCACTCGCCGCAGCGCTCCGGCACTATCGCGAACTCTATGCGGGTCTCGCGGAGGCCGACAAAGCCCGGCAGCCCGCGCCGGTGCCCGACGATCTCGAGCGGCGCGCCGCCGACGTAAAGGGCTGCGGATATTTCATGAATGCGAGCCACATCGGTATCTGCCGAATTCCGGCCAATGCCTGGTGCATTGGTGCCGAAACGTATGCTCATTCCTACGCGGTCGTTGCCCTCGTAGAGCACGGCCGCGTGCCCGAGAGCGGAAATCTCGCCCATGCCTGGATCGCACCGGTGGAGCGCGAGGCCGCGGCGATGCGCGCCGCCGAGATCGCGGTGTGCATCGCCCGTCATATTCGCGCCATGGGTTTCGCCGCGCGCGCCGACGTTCCTGGCCACGCGAAGCTGGACCATGCGCGCCTTGCGGTGCTGGCCGGCCTTGCGTGGCGCCGTGGCGCCGGCGTCGCGAATCCCTTCGTCGGCGAACGCTTCGCGCTCGCCGCCGTCTCGACTGACTATCCGCTCGCCTTCGACCTGCCCTTGAGCGAGACCGGACCCAAGGCAAACGGGTTCCGTTACTGGCTCGGCATCAATGGCGCCACCTCGGGCCGCGAGCGCCGGCGCCGCGCAAGGCGGCCTTCGCACCTCAGCCGCTTCCCGATGGAGACGGTGAAGCGCGTGGACCGGCCGACGACGCTGATCCTCGACGACGAGGTGCCGCGCGTGCCGAAGCGCGCCGCCTTCTTCGAGCGCGCGCTGCAGGGCGATCTCGGCGAGAAATCGAAGGTCGAGCGCAGCCGCTTCTCGTTCAAGCACCCGGTTTCCTGGGCGCAGCTCGGGATGATCCGCAGCCTAGTGCCGCATCAGGACGGCCCCGTGATGGCTGCCGACGCGAGCCGCTACGGAGACGCCGAGGCGAACACGCGCGCGATCAAATCGCTCTCCTATTTCCTCGGGTCCGACCTCACCGGCGTCTGCGAGATCCCTCGCTACGCCTGGTATTCGCACAAGACCGACGGGAAGCCGCTCGAGCCCTACCACCGTTACGCCGTGGTGATGCTCATCGATCAAGAATTCGACACGATGGAGGGCGCCAGCGGCGACGATTGGATCTCGGGCGCACAGAGCATGCGCGCCTATCTGCGCGGCGCCGAGATCGCCGGCGTCATGGCCGAGACGATGCGGGCTCTTGGCTTTCCCGCGCGCTCGCAGACCAATGCCGACAGCGACGTTCTGCATATTCCGCTGGTCCTCTGGGCGGGGCTTGGCGAGCTTTCGCGCATCGGCGAGCTCGTGCTGAATCCTTTCGTGGGGCCGCGCTTCAAATCGGTGGTGCTTACCACCGACATGCCGCTCGTGCCCGATCGGCCGATCGATTTCGGCCTCCAATACTTCTGCAGCAACTGCCTGAAGTGCGCGCGTGAATGCCCGTGCGACGCGATCCCCTTCGGCGACAAGATCATGTTCAACGGCTACGAGATGTGGAAGCCGGACGTCGAGCGCTGCACGCGCTACCGCCTCACCAACTCCAAGGGCTCCGCTTGCGGCCGCTGCATGAAGACGTGCCCGCTCAACAAGGTGGTGGACGCGGATGGGCCCGTGCTCACGCGCATCGCGAGCTGGTGCGGCGTCAACGCGATGTGGCTGAAACCGCTCCTCGTCCCCATCGCCACTTGGCTCGACGACAGAATTGGCAACGGCAGGCGCAATCCGGCCAAGAAATGGTGGTTCGACCACGAGATCGTCGGCGGCGCCGCGGTGACGCCCAAGGCAACGAACCAACGCGATATCGACCCCGGCCGCAAGGTCGACCCGGCCAAGCAGAAGATCGCCTACTATCACGCCAACATGATGCCGGCCCCGGACGAGCTCAAACCCGTGCCGATCGACCGCAAGGCCGCGCTGGCGGCGGCGGAGATGATCGAAACGCCGGACGAGGCGCGCGCGCGAAAGGCGCGCGGCGGTCCCGCCCCGTCGCACTACGCGGCTACGCCGCCCGCAGGCCGCGCGCCGGGCGGCGACACGCGCGTCAGGGAACCGTTCGAGGCGGCGAAGGAGCCGCCTTTGGCGCGATGAGGAACCACGTCCGCATCTTCCCCTTGCCACGCACGTCGATCTCGCCGCGCGATTCAAGCTCGAATTTGTCCTTGAGGCGCGCGTAGGTCGCCTCGGAAATCTGGATCCGGCCCGGCTCGCCGGTCGATTCCATGCGGCTCGCCACGTTCACCGTGTCGCCCCAGACGTCGTAGAAGAACTTCTTGGTGCCGACGACGCCGGCCACGACCGGACCCGAGCTGATGCCGATGCGGATCGAAAGCGCGCGCCCCGAGGCTTTGGCGATGGACTCGACCGCGACGCGCATGTCGAGCGCCAGGCGCGCAATCGCCTCGGCATGGCCGGGACGGGTCTCGGGCACGCCACTCAGCACCATATAGGCGTCGCCGGTGGTCTTGATCTTCTCGAGGCCGTAGCGCTCGACGAGCTGGTCGAATGCGCTGAACAGGTCGTTCAGGAACAGAACGAGCCGCACCGGCAGCGTATCGGCGGCGCGCGCGGTGAAGCCGGCCATGTCGGCGAACAGGATCGACGCGTCGTCGTAGCTGTCGGCGATGACGGACTCCTTTGCGAGCTTCAGGCGCGCGGCGATCGCGGGCGGCAGGATGTTGGTGAGCAGCGCCTCGGAGCGCGCATATTCGCGCTCGAGCGCCGCCTCGGCGCGGGCGATCTGACGCACCGCATAGAACACGACCGCGAACAGGATCGCGACCGTGACTACGGCCGAGACGACGAAGTTCGCGATCAGCGTGGCCGGCGGGACCAGCTCGGTGTTGAACGGCAGGAAAAGCTGGGCGGACACGAACATCGAGACGCCCACCGCCACGACCGTGGCCGACAGCGCCATCCGCTCGACGCCGAGGAACAGCACCGAGAGCGCGGCGGCGGCGATGTAGTAAAGATGAATGCCCGAACCCGTGCCGAGCGCGGCCGTCAATGCGAAGTTCGACACATAGACGCTGCCGGCCAGCACCAGCGGGCCGGCAAGCGCGCCGAAGCGGTGAAGCAGAGGCACGGCGCTCCAGACCAGCGCATCGGCCGCGTTGATGGCCACCAGCACCTTGAGCCGCTCGAAATCCTCGAGCGCCTGGAACAGCGCGAAGGCCGCGGCCACCGGCGCGGCGATCCAGGCGGTGATGTTGACCGCGCGCAGGCGGCGCGCCGTCTTCTCCGGATAGCGCTCGGTTCCGAACGCAATGTTGGGCAAGAATTTCAAAGGTGGATCGGCCTCGAGAGCTTCTATCGCCGGCGAGCGCGCGCCGATTCCGGCCGGGCCGGAGGATGGCGAGCCGCTCGGCCGGCGGTCAGCGGTCGTCGCGGTCCTTGTCGTCGGTGTCGTCCTCGCCCTCGTCGTCGTCGCCGATGATGCCGTCGGCAAGCTCGCGCAGAAAATCGGCGAGCTCCTCGGGATCGGCGATCTCCGCGGACTGGTTGACCGCCGCCTCGATCATCGCGACCGGAAGAAAATCGGCGAGGTCGCCGCTCGACTTCATTGCGGTCTCGAGATGCTTCTCGGCCAGCGAAAGGGCTTTGTCGTAGGACTTGTCCTCGCGCAGATCGATCAGATCGGCCATGTTCGCTTCCGTTCCGTGCCGGTGCCTTACATCCGGAGAGCAACGAACGATAGCCGCGCCCGGGGGCGCTGGCGAACGGTTTTTTTGCTCAGCGGCCGGTGCGCGCGATGAGGGTCTTGAGCGCCCGTTTGAGCGCCGCCGCCTCGCGCGGCGCGTAGCCGGCGAGAACGCGCGTCTCGTGCTCGCGGGCGAGCGGAACGAGTTCGGCGGCGAGGCGTTGACCCCTCTCGGTCAAGCGGACATGCACGCGGCGGCGGTCGCTGGCATCCTCGAGCCGGGCGACGAGCCCGTCCGACGCCATTCGGTCGATGACCTTGGTGAGCGTCGGCTGCTGCGACAGCGCGCGTTCGGCGAGCATGCTCACGGTTGCGGGCCCGCTCGCAAGCTGGCCGAGCACGCGCCACTCCAGCACCGAGACGCCGTGCGCTTTCACCACCGCGTGGAACTGCGCGCTGGCGCCGGCGCTGGCCCGGGCGAGCAGATAGAGGAGGTAGTCCTCGACGAAATCCGGCTGGTCTTCGGCGGCGTCCGGACGGGCACGGGCGGGGCTGGCCATCGGCCTCTCTCATTGCATGAAAAATCATAATATGACTTTTCATGGAAATCAAGCCGTGCTAGAAGACCGGAGTCGAGCGAGGGAGCGGCCGCCATGCTGCAGGAACGCATCGAAGGCAAGTGGATCGACGCCTTTGCCCGCGTCTTCGGGCTTTGCGAGGTCAAGGCCGGCGATCCGGTCGCGATCTTCTCCGAGACGCAGTCGCGGCCGATCAACGTGCATCTGACCGAGCTGGCACTGCAGCGCCTCGGCGCCAAGCCGTTCCACGTCGTCGTGCCGAGCCCGCCGCAGACCGTGTCGGTCCCGATCCGCTCGACCGGCGCCACCGATGCGATCGGCGGCTTGAAGCCGGTGATCCAGGCGCTCGGCGGCAGCGTGCTGTTCGCAGATCTCACGGTTGAAGGAATGATGCATGCGCCCGAGCTTCCCGAGATCCTCAGGATGGGCGCGCGCGGCGTCTACATCTCGAACGAGCATCCGGACGCGCTCGAGCGCCTCGCGCCTGACCCCAAGCTCGAAGAGCGCGTCAAGATCGGCATGAAGATGCTGCGCGGCGCGAAGCACATGCGCGTAACCTCGCCAACCGGCACCGATCTTACGGTCAAGCTCGAGAACGCGGTGGTGGGCGGCGTCTGGGGATTCACCAAGCGTCCGGGCACGTTCACGCACTGGCCGGGCGGGCTTTGCCTGTGCTTCCCCGCGAAGGGAACCGCCAACGGGCGCTTGGTCATGGCCGCCGGCGACGCCAACCTCACTTTCAAGCGATATCTCGAATCGCCGGTGACGCTCACGGTCGAGAACGACTATGTCACCGACATCGCGGGCGACGGCCTCGACGCCGAGCTGTTCCGGAGCTACATCGCCGCCTGGGGGGACCGCGAAGCTTACGCGGTCAGCCATGTCGGCTGGGGCATGAACACCGGCGCGCGCTGGGACGCGTTGCCCTTCTACGACAGGCGCGACTTCAACGGCACCGAGCTTCGTGCGTTCGCCGGAAACTTCCTCTACTCGACGGGCGCCAACGAGACCGCGGGCAGGCACACGCTCGGCCATTTCGATTTGCCGATGCGCCGTTGCACCGTGACGCTCGACAACCACACCGTGGTGAAGGACGGCGCGCTGCAGGCGCCGCTCGCCTGAACCGATGTCCCGCCGCGTGCCCACGCCCGCTTATGCCGTGGCCGGGAGCGGCTCGCGGACCGTGCTGTTCCTGCACGGCATCGGCGGCAACCGCGATTCCTTTGCCGACGAGCTGCCGCGGCTCGCCGCATCGTGGCGCGCGCTCGCCCGGGACATGCCCGGCTACGGCGCCTCGCCCGCGATCATGCCGCTCACCTTCGAGACGCTCGCGCAGTCCGTCATCGCCGTGCTCGATGCCGAGCATGCGGAAAAAGCCGTGCTCGTCGGTCATTCGCTCGGCGGCATGATCTCCCAGGAGACCGCCGCGCGCTTTCCGCAGCGCGTCTCCGGCCTCGTGCTGTTCGCCACGACCGCGGCGTTCGGCGGCAAGGACGACAAATTCAAGAACGAGTTTCTCGCGCAGCGCTTGGCGCCGCTCGACGCCGGCTCGACGATGTCCGAAATCGCCGCCGGGCTGGCCAAGGGCTTGTTCGGACCCAACCCGCCCGAGGCCGCGCGCCGGCGCGCCGTCGCCAGCATGGCCGCGATCGCGCCCGGGGCGTATCGCGAAGCGCTCCGGTGCATCGTCGCCTTCGACCGCGCCGGCGATCTCGTCCGCATCGCCTGTCCGACGCTCGTGCTCGCCGCCGAGCACGATCGCCTCGCGCCGCCCAGACGATGGAACGCATGGCCGCGCGTATTCCCGGCGCCGCCTACCGCTGCATCGCCGGCGCCGGCCATCTCGCCAATTTCGAGCAACCGGCGGCGTTCGCGGCCGCCCTCGATGAATTCCTCGCGACGATCGCCTGACCTTGGAGACCCGCCCGATGTCCGCCGCCGCCGACATGTTCTCGCCGCTCAGCCAAACTCAGCGCCGCTTCGTCGACGCGGTCCGCGCGCTCGGCCCCGAATTCCTGCAGCGCGGCTTCGCCTGTGACGACGAGGGCCGCTTCCCGGTCGAGAACTACGCGGATTTGAAGCGCACCAAGCTGCACGCGATGAACGTGCCGGCGCGCTACGGGGGCCTCGGCGCGAGCTACACCGATTACGGCGTGTTCAGCGCAGAGCTGGCGCGCTGGTGCGGCGCCACCGCACTCACCTTCAACATGCATGCCGCGACGATGATGTGGCCAAGCGTCATCGTCGACGATTTCGACCTCCCGGCCGACGCCAAGAAAAAGCACGAGGCGCGCCGCGCGCGCATGTACGACAAGGTCGTGAACGAAGGCGCCATCTTCGCGCAGCCGTTCTCCGAGCCCAACAGCGGCGCCGCGGCCGGCAAAGCGCCGTTCGGTACCGCCGCCAAGCGCGTCGACGGCGGCTATCTCGTGAACGGTATGAAGCATTTCGCCTCGCTCTCCGGCTATGCCGACTACTACGGCGTCGTCTGCACCGAGGAAGACAGGGACGGTCTGCACGACGTGAAGAACACGATCCTGCTCGCCGTTCCGGCCAAGACCAACGGCGTCAAGCTGTTCGGCGGGTGGGACGTGCTCGGCATGCGCGCCACGGACTCGCGCTCGCTCGACTTCAAGGACGTGTTCGTGCCCGAGGACAATCTCCTGATGCCGCCGGGCATCTACTACCAGGCGGCGCTGAAATGGCCGCACATGTTCGTCTCGCTCACGCCGTCCTATCTCGGCATCTCGCAGGCCGCGTTCGATTTCACGGTCGGCTACCTGCGCGGCGAGGTCGACGGCGCGCCGCCCGCCGGCACCGCGCGCCACAGCCCCGCCAAGCAGATGGCCGTCGCCGAGATGCGCATCAAGCTCGAGCAGTCGAAGGCGCTCTGGTGGCGCGTGATGCACGAGGCGCGCTTGAACCCGCCAAAGGACGATCGCCTGCGCGCCTACGCCGCGCAATACACGGTGATGGAATACGCCAACGACATCTGCCGTCTCGCGATCCGCGTCTGCGGCGGCCGCTCGATCTTCAAGAATTTCCTGATCGAGCGCCTCTATCGCGACAGCCGCTGCGGCTCGCTGATGCTGCCCTGGACGGCCGAGATCTGCCTCGAGCGTCTCGGGCGCGAGAGCCTGTTCGAGCCCGGCGAAAAATAGCGCGCGGCACGTCGGGGGTCGCGGCATGGACATCTCGAACTGGGTCGCCCACCGCGCGCAGTGGGCGCCCGAGCGCGTCGCCATCCGCTTCGAGCGCGGCGATTGGACCAACGCGCAGTTCGAGGACCGTGTCGGCCGCCTAGCCGCGGCGTTGCGCCGCGAGCTCAAGATCGGCGAAGGCGACCGCGTCGCCCATCTCGGCTTGAACTCGCCGGATCTGCTGGCGCTGTTCTTCGCGTGCGCGCGCATCGGCGCGATGATCGTGCCGCTCAATTGGCGCCTGGCGCCCTCCGAGCACGCCTATCAGATCGGCGACGCGGCCCCCTCGGCGCTGCTCGTCGAGCCCGAATATTGGGACCATGTCGGGCGGATACGCGGCCAATTCGAGGCGATCCGCTACGTCGCGTATCGCGGCGCCGCGCCGCCGGGCCCCGGCTGGATCGACCACGAGGCGATGCTGGCCGCCGGCGCGCCCCTTCCGCCCGATCCCGCGCGCCGGCTCGAGACGCCCTGCGAGATCAAGTACACCTCCGGCACCACCGGCAAGCCCAAGGGCTCCGTGCGCACGCAGGAGGGCGTGTTCTTCAACGCGATCAATTCCGGCTACGTGTTCGAGCTGACGCCGCAGGATCACGTGCTGACCGCGATCCCGATGTTTCACGCCGGCGGCATGCACATCCAGACGACGCCGGCGGTGCATTGGGGCGCCGCCATCACGATCCACCGCCGTTTCGAGCCCGGCGCCGTGCTGGCCGAGATCGGCCGCAGCCGTCCCACGCTGTTGCTGGCGGTGCCGGCAGTTTCGGCCGCGCTGATCGCGCACCCCGATTTCGCGAAAACCGATGTCTCGTGCCTGAAGTGCGTCTGCGGCGGCTCGTCGGTCGTGCCCGAGGCAGTGATCAAGCCGTGGACCGATCGCGGCGTGCCGTTCAACCAAGTGTACGGCATGACCGAGACGGGTCCGACCGCGATCGCCTCCTCGATCGCCGACGGCAGGCGCAAGAGCAACGCGGCGGGCAAGCCCGTCCCCTATATGCAGGCGCGCCTGGTCGACGACGCGGGCCGCGACGTGAAGCCGGGCGCGCGCGGCGAGATCTGGCTGCGCGGTCCGGCGCTGTTGAAGGAGTATTGGCGCAACCCGGAAGCGACGCGCGCCGCGTTCGGTCCCGAGGGCTGGTTCAAGACCGGCGACATCGCGCATCGCGATGCCGAGGGCTACTACCATGTCGACGACCGCAAGACGGACATGATCATCTCCGGCGGCGAGAACATCTATCCCGCCGAGCTCGAGAACGTGCTCGCCGATTGCGCCGGGATCGCCGAGTTCGCGGTGATCGGCCGCCCCGATGCGCGCTGGGGCGAGATCCCGGTTGCCTGCGTCGTGCTGAAGCCGGGGCGGGCGATGTCGAAGGAGCAGATCATCGGCCTGTTCCAGCACCGCCTCGCGCGCTTCAAGCATCCGCGCGACGTGGTCTTCCTCGACGGCCCGCTGCCGCGCACCTCGCTCGGCAAGGTACAGAAATACGAGTTGCGCCGGCGCCTCGGCGTGGGGTGATCTTGCCCTGCAGCGTCATCCCGACCGAAGCGGCGCGACTTCGCGCCGCGAAGTGGAGGGATCGCGTCGCCCTGGTCGCACGATCCCTCCACTACGCGAGCCGCAAGAGCGGCTCGCTTCGGTCGGGATGACGCTGAGCGATGAGGACCGTTCGCGTGTGCTGCCGAACGCGCGCTGCTAAGCTCTTCGCCCCGGCAGCGGAACTTGTCTCGATACGAAAAAGGATTCGCATGGCGCGCATGCGCATTGCGGGTTGTCGCGTCGGGATCGCGAATCTATGATCCGGGTAAATACCCGCGTTGCCCGCATCCGGGGTTGCAACATCCATGAGCTTCGTCCCCTCCGCATGGCGCCTGCCCATCGGCGTCATCGTCCTCTGCGGCTGCCTGATCGGCATCGTCGGCAGCTTCATCGGCGTGTGGCTCGGCGGCAAACTCTATGACAGCTACGGCACCTACGACGTCGTCTGGTGGCTGAGCGTGGCGCTCGGCATCGCCGCCGCGCTCGTACACCTCCCGATCCGCGAAGCGCCGGCGCCGCGCCTCGCCACGGCGGCTGCCGCATGAGCGCCGCGTCCGCCGCCTCGATTGCTCCGGGCTGGCGCACGCCGGCGCTCATCATCGGCGCCGGTTGCGTGCTGAGCTTCATCGCGTTCGGCGTGCGCTCGGGCACCGGGCTGTTCCTCACACCGGTCTCGCAGGAACTCGGCTGGGGGCGTGAAGTCTTCGCTCTCTCGATCGCGCTGCAGATGCTGATCTGGGGCGCGTGCGTGCCGATCGCCGGCGCTATCGCCGACAAGTGGGGCTCGGGCCGCGTTCTCGCCGCCGGCACGATTCTCTACGGCGCCGGCTTCGCGTTGATGGCCTACTCCTCCGAGCCCTGGCACATGCATCTTACGGCCGGCGCTCTGGTGGGCATGGGTCTGGCCGGAACATCGTTCACGATCGTGCTCGCGGTAATGGCCCGCATCGTGAGGCCCGAGCGGCGCATTTTCGCGGTCGGGCTCGGCACCGCCGTGACGTCGCTGGGCCAGTTCGTGATCCTGCCGCTGGGCCAGGGCTTCATCAGCGCGTATGGCTGGCACACGGCCGCCATCCTCCTGGGCGTCATCGCGCTTTGCATGCTGCCGTTCACCGCGGTCGTGCGCAGCAACGGGCGGCCGCCGCCGGGCGTGGTCGACCAGCCGCTCGCCAACGCGCTCGGCGAGGCCTTCGGCCACCGCTCCTATGTGCTGGTCGTGATCGGCTTCTTCGTCTGCGGCTTTCAGCTTTTCTTCATTCTGAACCACCTGCCCTCCTACCTCTCCGACAAGGGCCTGCCGCCCTGGGTCGCCGGCGCGACCTTGGCGCTGGTCGGGCTCACGAACGTGCTCGGCGGCATCTTCGCCGGGATTGCCGGCGCGCGCTGGCCCGGGCAGAAGCGGATCTCGCTGGCGCTCATCTACATCGCCCGCTCGGTTTTGACCGTGCTGTTCATCCTGCTGCCGCTCTCGCCGGCGACGACGCTGATCTATGGCGGGTTCATGGGCCTGCTCTGGCTTTCGACCGTGCCGCTCACGCAAGGGCTCGTGGCTCAATTTTTCGGCCTGCGCTGGCTGGCAACGCTGTTCGGCATCGCGTTCCTCAGCCACCAGGTAGGTGGTTTCCTCGGCGTGTGGCTCGGCGGCCTGTTGTTCGATCTTTACAAGTCCTACGACATCGTCTGGTGGCTCAACATCGCGCTGGGCGTGTTCGCCGCCGCAGTGCATATGCCCATTCGCGAAGTGCCCGCCCCGCGCCTTGCCGCGGCCGCCGCCGCCGGAGCAAGATAGCGCCTCATTACCGGCGCGGACACGATGCTCGACCTCTCGGTCTCCCTCGACGACAAATACCGGCGCGAGCGCGGCCCCGTCTTCATGAACGGGACGCAGGCACTGGTGCGCCTTGCCATGCTGCAGGCCCAGCGCGACCGCGCCGCGGGCCTCAACACCGCGGGCTTCGTCTCGGGTTATCGTGGCTCGCCGCTCGCGTCGCTCGATTTCGAATTCTGGCGCGCGCAGAAGTTCCTCGAGCCTCTCGCGATCAAGTTCCAGCCCGGCCTCAACGAGGATCTGGCAGCCACCTCCGTTTGGGGAACGCAACAGCTCCATTTCTACCCGAAGCCGAAATACGACGGCGTCTTCGCGATGTGGTACGGCAAGTCGCCGGGCGTCGACCGCTGCGGCGACGCGATGAAGCACGCGAACCACGCCGGCACGGCCAAGCACGGCGGCGTGCTCGTCCTGATCGGCGACGACCACGCCCAGAAATCGACCTCGACCACGTCGCAGAGCGAATACGCGATGATGGACGCGATGATCCCGGTGCTGGCGCCGGCCGACATCCAGGAGTTCATCGATCTCGGCCTCACGGGCTTCGCGCTCTCGCGCTATTCCGGGCTCTGGGTCGCGATGAAGCTCGTCGATTCCAACATCGGCGCCTCGGGCACGATCGAGATCGACCCCGACCGTCCGCCTTTTGCCCTTCCCAACGACATCGCGCTGCCGCCTGACGGGGTGCACGCGCGCTGGCCCGACGATCGCATCCCGCAAGAGTGGCGGCTCAAACACGTGAAACTGCCGGCGACGCTTGGCTTCGCGCGCGCCAACGGCATCGACCGCATCGTGCACGACACCGCGAAGGCGCGGCTCGGCATCGTCGCCGCCGGCAAGGCCTGGCTCGATCTTGCGCAGGCGCTCAGCGAACTCGGCATCGATGCCAAGACCTGCGCCGGGCTCGGCATCCGCGTGCTGAAGCTCGGCATGATCTGGCCGCTCGAGCCCGAGACGCTGGTGCGCTTCGCCGACGGGCTCGAGGAGATTCTCGTCGTCGAGGAGAAGCGCGGCTTCATCGAGGACCAGATCAAGACGATCCTCTACGACCGCACGCCGGCGTCGCGCCCGCGCGTCGTCGGCAAGCGCGACGAAACCGGCGCCGACTTCATTCCCGATTGCCTCGAGCTCGAGCCCAACCAGGTGGCGCTCGCCGTTGCCGACCGTGTGCTGCGGTTCGCCGAGCACGCCGAGATCCGCGCGCGGCGCGATGCGATCCAGGCCCGCCGCCCGCGGGGGCCGCTGGCGCCGGTGCATGTGCGGACACCGTTCTTCTGCTCGGGCTGCCCGCACAACACCTCGACGGTGACGCCCGAAGGCAGCATCGCCGCCGCCGGCATCGGCTGCCATTCGATGGCGATCTGGACCGGCCGCGCGGTCGCGTTCACGCAGATGGGCGGCGAAGGCGCCCAGTGGGTCGGCATCGCACCGTTCACCGAGTCGCCGCACCTCTTCCAGAACGTCGGCGACGGCACCTACTACCACTCCGCCAGCCTCGGCATCCGCGCCGCCGTGGCGGCCAACGTGAGCATCACCTTCAAGCTGCTGTTCAATGACGCGGTGGCGATGACCGGCGGCCAGCCGGTCGACGGGCCGCTCACCGTGCCGCAGATCACGCGCCAGCTCGACGCCGAGGGCGTCGCGCGGATCGTCGTCGTCTCCGACGACATCGAGAAATATCCCATCGGCACGCATTGGGCGCCGGGCGTCACGCTGCGGCACCGCGACGAGCTCGACGCCGTGCAGCGCGAGCTGCGCGAGATCCCGGGCGTCACGGTCCTGCTCTACGACCAGACCTGCGCCGCCGAGAAGCGCCGGCGCCGGAAGCGCGGCACCTACTACGATCCGCCCGAGCGCATCTTCGTCAACGAGCTGGTGTGCGAAGGCTGCGGCGATTGCGGGCGCGTTTCCAACTGCGTCTCGGTGCAGCCCGTCGAGACCGAATTCGGCACCAAGCGCCGCATCGACCAGTCGAACTGCAACAAGGACTATTCCTGCATCAAAGGCTTCTGTCCGAGCTTCGTCACCGTCGTGGGCGGCAAGCTCCGGAAGAGCAGAAAAAACCGGGAGATCGCGACGCTGCCGCCGCTGCCCGAGCCGCAGCCGCCGACGCTCGATACGCCGTGGCCCATCCTCGTCACCGGCGTCGGCGGCACCGGCGTCGTCACGATCGGCGCGATTTTCGGCATGGCCGCGCATCTCGAGAACCGCGCCTGCTCGGTCTCGGACGTGGTCGGTCTCTCGCAGAAGAACGGCCCGGTGCTGAGCCAGATCCTGTTCGCGCGCACGCGCGCCGACCTGCACTCGCCGCAGATGGCGAGCGGGTCGGCCAAGGCGCTGATCGCCTGCGACCTCGTCACGACGACCATGCCCGACGCGCTCGCGAAGCTTGCGCCCGCGACGCGCGCGGTCGTGAACCTCGAGGAGACGCGCACCGGCGAGTTCGTGCAGAATTTCGACAAGCCCTTCGAGGCCGGCGAGATGCGCCGGCGGATCGAGGCGCGCATCGACGCGGCGCGCTCGGATTTCGTGCCGGCGACGCGGCTCGCCCTTGCGCTGCTCGGCGACAGCATCGCGACCAACATGTTCATGGCCGGCTTCGCCTGGCAGAAGGGGCTCGTTCCGCTCTCGCGCGAGGCGATCGAGCATGCGATCAAGCTCAACGGCGCCGCGGTGGAGATGAACCACGGCGCGTTCGCCTGGGGCCGGCGCTCGGCGCACGACCTCGCCGCGGCCGAGCGCGCGGCCAAGTCGCCGGCGCAGGAACCGCGGCCGCAGTCGTCGGAGAACATCGTCGCCCGGCGCGTCGAATTCCTGACCGCGTACCAGAATGCGCACTATGCCGCGCGCTACCGCGCCCTGGTCGAGCGCCTCTCCGACGCCGAAGCGCGGCGCGCGCCGGGCCGCGCGGGATTGGCCGAGGCCATCGCAAACAATTTCTTCAAGCTGATGGCCTACAAAGACGAGTACGAAGTGGCGCGGCTCTATACGGACGGGACCTTCTTGCGGCGGCTCAACGAGCAGTTCGAGGGCGATTTCAAGCTGCGGTTCCACCTGGCGCCGCCGCTCTTGGCGCCGCGCGATCCGGCGACCGGAAGGCTCTTGAAGCGCCGCTATGGCGGCTGGGTCTTTTCGGCGTTCAGGCTGCTCGCGAAGCTGCGCTTCCTGCGCGGAACGCCGTTCGACTTGTTCGGCTACACCGCCGAGCGCCGCGGCGAGCGCCGCCTCATCGCGGACTACGAAGCGCTGATGGGGGAGATCGCGGCGGCGCTCACGCCCGCGAATCACGCCATCGCGGTGGACCTCGCGCGCATCCCCCAGCGCATCCGCGGCTATGGCCATGTGAAGGAGGCCAATCTCGCGGCGGCAAAGCAGGACGAAGCCGCGCTGCTCGCCGCGTTCCGCAATCCCCGCGCCGCGCAGGCGGCGGCGGAATGATGCGCCTTGTAGCTCCGCTTCGCACCCTCGGCGCGTTGGTCGCGTTCGTGCTCTCGCTCGGCGGCGCGCGCGCCGCCGACGAAGCCGGCTTCCGCACCTGGATCGATACGTTCAAGGCCGAGGCGCGCCAGCAGGGCATCGGCCAGCCGACGCTCGACCGCGCTTTCGCCGCGGTAAGGTTCAACCCGCGCGTCATCGAGTTCGACAGCCACCAGCCCGAGTTCGTGAAGCCGATCTGGGACTATATCGCCGCCGTCGTCACCGAGGACGCGCTCAAAAAGGCGCGGCAGAAATTGAAGGAGCATGCGGCGCTGCTGGCGCGCGTGCACGCGCGCTACGGCGTTCCGCCCGAATACATCGTCACCATCTGGCGGATCGAATCCGGCTTCGGCGCAAATTTCGGCAGCTTTCCGGTGGTCGAGGCGCTGGCGACGCTGGCCTATGCCGGCCGGCGCCAGGATTTCTGGAAGAGCGAGCTTGTGGCCGCGTTGCGCCTCGTCGAAAAGGGCGAGGTGCCGCTCGAGAAGCTCGTCGGCTCCTGGGCCGGCGCCATGGGCCATACGCAGTTCATGCCCTCGGGCTATCTCGCCAAAGCCGTGGATTTCGACGGCAACGGCCGGCGCGATCTCTGGGCGAGCCTGCCCGACGTCTTCGCCTCGACCGCCAACCACCTCGTACTTGGCGGCTGGAAGGGCAATCATCCGTTCGGGGTCGAGGTGCGGCTGCCCCAGAGTTTCCCCTACGAACTGGCCGAAACCGCGCGCCAGCCGGCCGCGGCGTGGGCGAGGCTCGGCGTCACGCTCGCCGATGGAGGCCCGCTTCCGTCCTGGAGCGGCGAAACCGCGATCCTGCTGCCGGCCGGCCACCGCGGCCCGGCCTTTCTCGTGAGCGATAACTATCGCGCCCTCCTCGACTACAACAACGCCGCCGCCTATGCGCTTTCGCTCGGGCTTTTCGCCGAGCGCCTGCGCGGCGGCGGGCGCGTCGCCCGGCCCTGGCCCACGGGCGACCGCCAGCTCGGCCGCGCCGAAAAGGAAGAGCTGCAACGCCTCCTGACCGAGCGCGGCTTCGACCCCGGCAAGATCGACGGCCAGCTCGGGCCCAACTCGCGCGCCGCCATCCGCGCATTCCAGAAAAAGGCCGGGATTCCCGCCGATGGCTACGCCGAACATGGTTTATTGGAGCTGGTCCGCCGCACCCCCAGGCCGTGACCCGCGGGAACGCGCGAAATCCCGCTTGCGTAATCCATAAAGAGCTGATTCTTATCGCATTCACGAAGGGTTCCGCCTGGGGATAGGCGGCAAATCCGGGCCACAGGGGGCCAGCATGATCGAAGAGAAGCGGCGCATCGCGCCTCTGGCGCGCGTCGCGGCGCTGGCGGCGCTGCTGGCGCTTGGCGCCTGCGGCGGCGGCACGCGCCAGCATTCGGGCTCGATGGCCGAGCAGCTCAACCGCTGCCGCGCCGAGTCTTCGCACATCTATCAGGCCGCGAGCTTCGACGACTACCTCAGCCGCGTGCGCGTCACTGCCCAGCGCTGCGGCATCGGCCGCACGGGCCTGGCGGCGCTCGGCCGCCTCGGGCAGCGCGCGGTGCTCGACATCGATCGCTTCCCGGCCGGGCTCTATCCGCAGATGGCGGCGCTGCCGCGCGGCGAATATCGCGAGGGCGTTCCGAACCCGACCCGCAAATACGTCGAGGACCGCATCGAGCGGCTCTCCGATCAGGGCCGCGGGCTGCTCGAGCGCCACCGCGCGCTGCTGAAGCGCGTCGAGGCGCGCTACGGCGTGCCGGCCGAATACATCGTCGCGTTCTGGGGCGTCGAGACCAATTTCGGCGGCTTCATGGGCAACCACGACGTGGTCGAGACGCTGGCCAATCTCGGCCACGGCGCGAGTCGGCGCCGCTTCTTCACCGAGGAGCTCTTGGGCGCCCTCATCCTCGTCGACCGCGGCCACGTGCGCCGCGGCTTCCAGGGCTCCTACGCCGGCGCCTTCGGCCACGCGCAGTTCATGCCCACTTCGTATATCCAGCACGCGGTGGACTTCGACGGCGACGGGCGCGCCGATCTCTTCGGCTCGCTGCCCGACGTGTTCGCGTCGATCGCCAACTACGAGGTGCAGCGCGGGCGCTGGGATTCGCGCGTCGGCGCCGCGATCTTCGAAGTGCGCCTGCCGCCCGACTTCGACTACCAGCAAGCCGACATCGAAAACCGCCGCGACGTCGGCCACTGGGCGAGCGAGCGCATCACCTACGCCAACGGCGCGCGGCTCGACGGCAGTCTCGGCCAGACCGCGATCCTCCTGCCGGCCGGCTGCAACGGCCCCGCCTTCATGGTGACGCAGAACTTCTACGCCGTGATGGACTACAACCCGCTGGTCGACTACGCGATGGCGGTCTCGATGCTGGCCGAGACCCTGCGCCACGGCGAATACCGCCTCGCCAAGCCGTGGCCCGAGGAAGACGCGCTCGGCTCCGGCGACCGCACGCGGCTCCAGGAGGCGCTGAACCGCCGCGGCTATGGCGACCTCGCCGTCGACGGCAAGATCGGCCGCGAGAGCCGCGCCGCCATCCGCCAGGCGCAGGCGGCGCTCGGGCGCTGCGCCGACGGCTACGCCACCGCGTCGCTGCTCTCTGCGCTCGACCAGTCCGACCGGCGCGTGCTGGTGCGCCAGGACGCGACGCCGCAGCGCGGGTTCTTCCCCGCGCATGCCGCGACGAAGACCTACGCCCCCGCGCCGGCCAAGCCGAAGCCCAAGACGAAGACCAAGACCCGTCGGCGCTGAGCTGCTGGGCTGCGCGCTCGCGCGGTCAAGAAAAGGCAAGGTTGAGACGAATCTTGCTTTCATTGACCTTTCTTGACTTTTCTTGACCGTTTGAAGGGCGCCGGGGTCAAGAAAAAGCAAGCCGAGGTCAAGAAAAGTCAAGGGGCCGTCGGTTCGACTTCGCGTCATCGGCGCATCCGGCGCGGGATGGGATCGAGCAAGAGGGCAAGGCTCGGTTCGCACATGCGTTCTCCGGTGCGGGACCAACACAGCCCCGCCTTTGCCGGCTTCATTTCGAGCCGGAAAGACTAAGGGCAACCTATACGAGCACGGGATTGCGGCCGAACTGGTTCTTGTTATGTTCCTGTAAGGGATTTGACGGCTTTGGCGGGAAGGAACGCGGGCATCTGCTCGCGCGTTGTCCCGGCATGCCCTCCAACGAACGCAAGCGCCGCCGCCGGGCCAAGATCACGGTCGACTTCGCGACCGGCGAGGTCCACGACCGTGCGCTCGACGCCGCCGCGGATCCCAGGGCCATCGCGCAGGCGCGGGGCACGGCCGACGCGGCGCCCGACGCGCTTTCGCCCGAAGGCCTCTCGAACGAGGACCGCGCGAAGCTCGGCGTCGATGCGCCCAACTCCGCCCGCCGCGCGCGCAAGGCGAACCAGCAGTCGCGCCGGCGCTGGGTGGGGGCGAGGAAGATTCCGTAGGGCACAGTTGGTCAGCCTAGGAGCCGTCAGGGTCAATACTTTCGACGTCATCAAGAACCGAAATACTGGTTGGAGAAGTTCGATTTGGGAAAATGACCAGGTTAGAACCGCGAGCGCGTGCCGACGGAACGAGAAGCCCATCATGGCTCAATTGTTCAACCGCCCCGCCTACTCTTTGGCAACTCCTCCAGGAAACTGCAGCGAGATCGGCGGCGGAAACTCCAAGCTTGCCGAGTAGCGCAACATCCCGAAGGTCAATCACGCTACTGAGCTGAACAGAGAGTTTATATATGCGGCGAGTTACGCGTGGTCTTAAGGGTTGCAGAGTCAGAACGTGATTTCCTTCGGCAAGAGCCGTCGCTCGTTCAAGGCTCGAACAAATGGCAGGAATCTCCGGTGGGTTCCAGCGGGCACCACGCGTGTTTTCGCGAAGGGGATTGTTATCGCCAAGGACGTGGCGAAATACGACTGCGTTCCATGCAAGCGGGTCGAGTTTCTGGATCCGCTCGAGTAGCTCCTGTTCATACTCCATCGGCTAACGATCTAAGCGTAGCCTCCGTCCTTGAGCTGTTCGATTAGGGCAATTACGTCATCCACCTTGCCCTTCTCTATTCTTTCCGCGGGTGATTCGCCACCCAACAACTTATGAGGGGCAAACAGCCACAACCGTGCTTCGGACGGATTGTAAAATTCGGAGAGCTCCTGCAGGAGCCACTCTAGCGTCAGGAGACGATGAAGGGAGTCCCTCTGCGGCTCAACTTTCCCGGTCTGCCACCTAGAAACCGTTTCCGGGGTTGTACCCAGCAGTCGCGCTATATCGCGACCTCGAATTCCTCCCCTCTCCCTGATCGTGTTCAATCGGAGAGCGATTGCACCAGCCATTTGCGGGTCTCCTACTACGCTCTCGCGACTTGTGAAGGCCGGGATACTCTCAACTCAGGAGCAGGCGAGAACGTGGGATGCGCATCCTGCTCAAGCATTGCGCCGAGGGTATACCGCCATCCTGTGAGCCGCTTTTGAATGGTTCCCAAGCGCGAGGCCAGCTTCTCTGGCAGGTCCAGACTTAGGACGCGGGCCAGTCTGGCGGTCGTAGGCCGAAGCATCCGTTCCATGTATTCGGATGCACGAACGGATTCGGGAATTCGGGAAAGAGCAGCGACTTCATCCATGCGAGACAAGAGGAAATGCCGGCGTGGATCGGAGATCGTGTCGTCGATGCCCATGCGACAGCATCTTGTGTCGCGGCACCCAAAGGGCCGAACTTGCCGCAGTGACAGCAGGCTCTCCGCCTCGTCTCTAGCAAGAGACAGCGCGAGATCACGAACATAGACTCGCGGTGGCTGCTGAAAGCCTGAATTCGACTTAGGAGCCCGCGAAAGCCGAGAAGCGTCGAATTTCTCACCAAATGTCGTTATTCCGGCCTCGATGCCGCCCGCCGCACCAAATGCGATCAGTGCGAGACCAGCAATGTTTGTCCTCTCCGCCACGATCGGTATTTGGAGAGAGTGAAGCCGTCGGCACGCTTGTATGTACGCCTTCAAGAAGTTTGGGCTGCAATCGCTGCCAAAGGGATGCACTCGGAGCCACAGTGCGTTTATGGGGAAATGTTCGATCGACGCGAGAATAGAGCTAAGTTGCTCATCGTCGCAGAATACGTGGCGGGGGAGCGCCAGGACATACGAGATTGGGACCGAACGAGCATTCGCGCGATCAAGCTGCAATCGAAGTTGCTCTGTCAGGAGTGCATCGATATGCAGCCACGGGTCGTCGGCACTCTGGACGAAGTGCGAGGGCGACAGTACCGAACTGTATCCTTTACTGATTACGTGGTTTACGATCTCGCCAACAAAATCTACGCCCGCTTGTCCCACCAGATCGGACACCGCGTGCGGCCCATCCGAGGCCCAAGGCAGGCGACCCGTCGGTCCGGCGAAGCCGCCAAGAGTGGCAAGCTCCATGGCACGCGAATCGAAGACCGTCTCCAATCGACGACTGTTGAGCTCCTGAATCACCTCGCCGTGGAGGCCGTCTGAACACGCGTCAAATACGATGCCGTTCAGCGAGGTCTTCCCTTCTGAAATGATTTGAAGCAGTGCCTGACGGTCATGTCGGCCTGCGCGAAAATAGAGACCCAGGGGCGCCAGCGTCGCGCGGATTGCTCTTGGGACGAGATCAGCCATTTTGAGCTTCCATTACTCGGTTGACATGGATGATAGCATAATGGATGACACTTTCATTGACAATAGCATAGGCATTTATCAATATTTTTGAACAGCTTGCAGCATACACACCACAGCTAGAGGAGGGCCGCCTACATCACCGCGCGCACCAGGCCTCCGTCGACCGTCACGTTCTGGGCGGTGATGTAGGCGGCGTGGCGCGAGCAGAGGAACGCGACCGCGGGGCCGAAATCGTCGGCTTCGCCCAAGCGCTTCATCGGCACCGATTCCGCCATGCGCCGCCTGGCTTCGTCCTCGCCGATGTTCTGGCGCAGCGATTGCTGCTTATAGACGCGCTTCAACGCGCCCGTATCCATCAAGCCGGGCAGCACGTTGTTGACCGTCACGCCATGGGGCGCCACCTCGCGCGCGATCGTGGACATGGCGCCGGTCAGGCCGCCGCGCGCGCCGTTGGAGAGCACGAGATTGCCATAGGGCTCGCGCACCGAGAACGAAGTCACGTTGACGATGCGGCCCCAGCGCCGCGTCATCATTTCGGGCAGCACGAGGCGCGCGAGGCGCAGCGCCGAGAGCATGTTGGTCTCGAGCGCCTTGAGCCACGCCGTCTCGTCGTGCTCGAGGAATTGCCCCGGCGGCGGCCCGCCGGCATTGGTGACGAGGATCGAGACCGGTCCGCCCAGGGCCTGCACCGCGCGTTCGTGGATCGCGGCGCTTTGCGTGGGATCCGCGACGTCGCCCTTCACGAACGCCGCGCCCGCGCCGAGCGCCTTCACCGCGGCGGCGCCGTGTTCCGCATCGCGGCCGTTCAACGCGAGCTTGACGCCGGCCTGATGCAGGAATTTCGCGGCCGAGAAGGCGAGGCCCTGGGTGCCGCCCAGAACCAGCGCGCGCTCGCCCTTGATGCCGAGATCCATGATTGCGTTCTCCCTGGCGAGCTTCTTTGCCATGGCGGCACGAACCGGCGAAAGTCCTCAAGGGAGGCGGTGACGCGGTGGGTTGCGCTCGGTATGCTCGGGCGGGAACAATGAGCGCCCCGGGGCGCCGATTTGGCGGCAGGAGGCCGATGATCCGTTTGCGCAGTTTCGCGCTCGCCGTGTCGAGCGCAGCGTTCGCCGCCGGCGCCTTCGCGCAGGAGATGACGCTGAAGGCCGTCAGCTCGTTTGCCGAAGGCACCAAGGACTCGCTGCAGTTCGAAGCGATCGTCCAGGACATCAACAAGCGCGGCGCCGGCAAGATCAAGATCCAGTATCTCGGCGGCGCGCCGAAGGTGATGAGCCCGTTCGAGGTGGTGAAGAACCTCAAGGAGGGCGTGGTCGACATGGCCAACGCCAACAGCGCGTTCTTCACCAACGTCATGCCCGAGGCCGACGCGTTCAAGCTGGCCGAGCTCGGCATCGGCGACCTGCGCAAGAACGGCGGCTGGGCCTACATGAACAAGCTCTTGAACGAGAAGGCCAACGCCTACTTCCTCGGCAACCACCTCGAATACATCGCGTTCAACATCTATCTCAACAAGCCGATCGCGGCGGCCGATTTGAAAGGCCTCAAGATCCGCGTCACGCCGATCTACCGCGCGATGGTGGAGGCACTCGGCGGCACCGCCATCACCTCGCCGCCGGCGGACGTCTACACGCTGATGGAGCGCGGCACGGTGGACGGCTTCGGCTGGCCGACCTCGGGCATTTTCGACTATTCGTGGGAAAAGGTGACGAAGTATCGCGTCGAGCCCGCGTTCTACAGCGCGGCGCTGCACACGCTGGTCAACCTTGGCGTCTGGAACAGGCTCGGGCCGGAGCGCCAGAAGGTGCTCGCGGACGCGATGGCCGAGGCGGAGACCAAGACCGCCGAACGCGTCAAGCTCGACGGCGAGGAGAGGAAGCGCCAGGAAGCGGCCGGCATCAAGGCCATCGAGCTGCCGCCGGCCGAAGCGAAGAAGTGGTCCGACACCGCCAAGGAGGCCGGCTGGGCCGCGGTGATGAAGACGAGCCCCGAGCACGGCGCCAAGCTCAAGGAGCTGCTCACGAAGAAGTAGGTGCTCGTGAGAAATGCGTAGGGGCGGGTCCCCGACCCGCCCACTGTTTCGCCGTCAAGGGGAACCGGCGGGCATCGTGCAGCGTCGGCTCGGGCGGGTCGGGGGACCCGCCCCTACAAATCGGTTTGCCCCCGCAGAGCGGCGCGTTACAACGTTGATACGTCCGCAAACGAGGGAGGACTTCCATGATCATCCGCTTCGCCGCCAGCGCGCTGCTGGCGGCCGCGCTTGCCGCGCCGGCGCCGGCGCAAGAGCTCGTCTTGAAGGGGGCCAGCGGCTTCCCCGAAGGGACGGCCTATTCCGTGAAGTTCGAGGCCTACGTCAAGCAGGTTAACGAGACGGGCAAGGGGCTCATCCGCATTAACTACCTCGGCGGCGCGCCCAAGGTGATGGCGACCTTCGACGTCGGCAAGAATCTGCGCGACGGGCTCGTCGACATCATCAGCAACACCGGCGCCTACTACACCAACGTGGTGCCCGAGGCCGACGCGCAGAAGCTGCTCGAGGTCTCGATGGCCGAGCTCAGGAAGAACGGCGGCCTGGCCTATCTCGAGAAGATCCACAACGAGAAGATGAAGGCGCATTATCTGGCGCGCATCTTCAACTACGACGAGTTCCACATCTATCTCAACAAGGAGATCAAGGCGCCGGATTTCACCGGACTCAAGGTCCGCGTCACGCCGATCTATCGCGCGATGGTCGAGAAGCTGGGCGGCACCGCCGTCACCTCCGCGCCGCCCGAGGTCTACACCATGCTCGAGCGCAACACGGTCGACGGCTATGGCTGGCCGGCGCGCGGCATCTTCGACTTCTCGTGGCAGAAGGTGACGAAATACCGGATCGATCCCGGCTTCTACAACGCCGATCTCCAGATCCTGGTGAACCTCGACGTCTGGAAAAAGCTCAACGACGCGCAGCGGAAGCTCCTGACCGATCTCGCGATGGCGATCGAGACCGACACCGCGGACAAGGCCGGCAACGACGCCGAGCGGAAGAAGCAGGAGGAAGCCGGCATCAAGGTGATCCGCTTCTCGCCGGCCGACGAGAAAAAGTATCTCGCCGTGATCCGCGACGCCGGCTGGGAGTCGGTGCTGAAGGCGAGCCCCGAGCACGGGGCCAAGCTGCGCGCGTTCTTCACGAAGAAGAATTAGGCCGCTGCGCCCTTGTTCCAGCCCCGTCATCCCGACCGAAGCGGACGCGCCTCTTGGCGCGGCCGCGAAGTGGAGGGATCGCGGCGCAGTTCCACGTGGCTGCTGCACCGCGATCCCTCCACTCCGCACGGCGCAAGGGCGCCGTGCTCCGGTCGGGATGACGCACACTTTTAGGCGGTGTTCGTGGCCGCCGCCCTCCTCCGCGCGTTCTCGCGCATTCTCGAATTCTTCTGCACGCTCTTCGCGCTGGCGCTGGGCGCGCTGATCTTCCTGATGTGCCTCGACATCGCGATCCGCAATCTCCGGATCGGATCGCTGCCCTGGCTCATCGAGCTTACCGAATACGCGATGTATGCCGGCACGTTCCTGGCCGCACCCTGGGTGCTGCGGCTCGGCAGCCATGTGCGCGTCGACGCGCTCCTCGTCTCGCTGCCGAAGCGGCACGCGGCGCGGCTCGAGCGGCTCGTCGACCTCGTCGGCCTCGGCGTGGCGCTGGTGCTCGTCTACTACGGCGCGCTCGCCGTCTTCGACGCCTGGAGCACCAACCTCGTCGCGCGCAAGACGTGGAATTTCGAGGAATGGCTGCTGCTGCCGATCCCGGTCTCGGGCCTGCTGCTCGCGATCGAGTTCGTGCTCCGCATCGCGCGCATCCGCGGCGCAGCCGCGGACGGCCACGACCGCGCCAAGCGCGCCAGCATCTGACGCCATGGATTGGGTTTCGGCGCTCGTCCTCATGCTGGGGATGATCTGCGCCTTCATGGCGCTGGGGCTGCCGGTCGCGTTCGCGTTCGTGCTCGCCAACATCGCGGGCGCCCTCATTTTTCTGGGCGGCGCGGCCGGCCTCGTCTCCCTGATCCGCGGCTCGATGGCCTCGATCAGCAACTTCAATCTGGCGCCGATCCCGCTGTTCCTGCTGATGGGCGAGATCCTGCTGCAGACCGGCGTCGCGTTCCGCGCCGTCGACGCGATCGACCGGCTGATCAGCCGCGTGCCCGGCCGGCTCTCGGTGGTGGCCGTCACCGGCGGCACCGTCTTCTCGGCGCTCTCGGGCTCGACCATCGCCACCACCGCGATGCTCGGCCAGGCGCTGCTGCCCGACATGCTGAAGCGCGGCTACCACCCGACCATGGCGATGGGCCCGATCATGGCGATCGGCGGCGTCGACATGCTGATCCCGCCGTCCGCGCTCACAGTGCTGCTGGCGACGCTCGCGAGCGGCGTCAGCAAGGTCAAAATCTCGGTCGCCGACCTCCTGATCGCCAGCATCCTGCCCGGCCTCATCATGAGCGCGGCGTTCCTCGCCTACATCGTGCTGCGCTGCCGCGCCAACCCCGCGCTGGCGCCGGCCTACGAGGTGAAGCGGCTCGCGGCGCGCGAGCGCTGGCTGCCTTTCTTGAAATACGTGGTGCCGCTGTTCCTGATCTTCTTCGTCGTGATGGGCAGCATGTTCGCCGGCATCGCCTCGCCGACCGACGCGGCGGCGCTGGGCTGCCTCGCCACGGTCGTCCTGGCGCTCGCCTACCGCTCGCTGCGCCTCTCGACGCTGGTCGCGTGCTTGAAGGGCACCGCGGTGGTGACGACGATGATCTTCTTCATCATCGCCGCCTCGACCACCTTCGCGCAGATCCTCGCGTTTTCGGGCGCCACCGACGGCGCGCTGGCGGCGCTCGCCAAGCTCGCGCTCGGCAAATACGCGGCGATCTTCTGCATGATCGGCGTGCTGCTCGTCTTGGGCTGCTTCATGGACCAGGTGAGCATGATGCTGTTGACGTTGCCGTTCTTCATGCCGCTCGCCAACGAGCTGCTCGGCCCGAGCGCGTTCGACCACGTGTGGCTCGGCGTGATCCTGCTCATCGCGCTGCAGATCGGTCTGTTGACCCCGCCCTTCGGCCTTTTGCTGTTCGTGATGAAGGGCGTGGCACCCCCGGAGATCACGCTGCGCCAGGTCTGGGCCGCCGCGACGCCGTTCACCCTGATCGTGCTCGCGGTGCTGCTCGCGATCGTGTTCGCGCCCTGGCTCGCGACGGCACTCGTCAGATTGATGTAAAGGCTCGGCCGCGTAGGGGCGCGCTGCGCGCGCCCAGTGTCCACCAGCGATGCGTCTACGCCGTAGCGGCGCACGGCTGTGCGCCCTGCCGACGCCTATCGGATGCAAAGAGGGGCGCGCAGCCGTGCGCCCCTACGTTCGCAAAACCGCGCCTTGTGGGAGCAGGGCGCGCGCAGCGCGCCCCTACGCGGCGAACGCGGTGCCTACAGGGCGAAACGCGGTGCCTACGCGCTCCCCCACACTTCGCGTGCCACCTCGACGATGAGCGCGAGCTTCCGCGTGGTCGCGTCGTCGGTCATCACCTGGCCGCCGCCGGCGCCGGAGGAGAAGCCGCACTGCGGCGAGAGGCCGAGCTGGTCGATGGGGCAGTATTTCGCGGCCGCCTCGATGCGGCGCACGAGCTCGTCCTTGGATTCCATCGCCGCCGCCTTGGTGCTGACGAGGCCCAGGATCACGATCTTGCCCTTGGGCACGAAGCGCAGCGGCTTGAAGTCGCCGGCGCGGTCGGTGTCGTATTCGAGGAAATAGCCGTCGACGTTCACCTGGTTGAACAGCACGTCGGCGATCGGGTCGTAGCCGCCCTCGGCCATCCACGCGCCCTTCAGATTCCCGCGGCAGAGATGCAGGCCGACGGTCATGCCGGCGGGCTTCTTGCCGATGGCGGCATTGATGAGCTTCGCGTAGCTGCGCGTGAGCTCGTCGGGATCCTCGCCGCGCGCGACGACGTCGCGGCGCGCCTTGTCGTCGCAATTGCACGGCATCGCCGTGTCGTCGAGCTGCAGATAGGTGCATCCCTCGGCGGCGAGATCGGCGATTTCTTCCTGGTAGATCTTGACGAGATCGGCGAAGAACGCCTCGCGGTCGTAGTACACCGAAGTTTCGTAAGCCTGGGCCCGAGGAAATAATGCATGACCGGCGGCGAGGCGACGGTGACCTTGGGCGTGCCGCGCTTCACGGCGTTCTTCAGGAATTTGTAGTCGTCGGCGATGATGCGGCGCTTGCGCCGGAGCTTCGCCTTGGCATAGGGCGAGGCGGCGACGCCGATCCTGTGCGTCGCGGTGCGGAAGCCCAGCGTGCCGTCGCGCAGACCGAAGCCTTCGACGGAGTCGATGAAGCCCGCCGACCAGCCGCGGCGGCGGAACTCGCTGTCGGTGATCGAGCGCAGCCCGAGATTCTCCTGGAACGCCACGATTTCGCGCACGCAGCCGTCCTGCACCGCCGCGAAGCCCGCATCGTCGAGCTTGCCGGCCTTGTGGGCGCGCGCAGCCTCGATCAGGCGCTGGGGCCGCAGGAAGCTGCCGATGTGCTCGGCGCGGAACGGCGGCTTCGGGCGCACCTGGACGGTCATCATTACCTCTGGGCCGTCACGCCGAGGCGCCGGCGGTCTGCGATGACAAAGGATTTTGACGCCGCGCAAGATCGTCCACGGCGGAACATCGGACAAGAGCGTTCTCGGCGCGAACACGTTCGGGCCGATAGGGGAATGACGCTCGGCGGCGGGCGCGTTGAGAATCGTTCGCGGTTGGCGGTCCGGTCGGGCACACGCGACGGGTGTTCGGAACGCGCCTCGCGCCGGCCGACCGGAGTGCGGGGCGCGATGAAACCGCTTCTCGAACGTTTTAACAGCGCGCGAGCGGAGCGCCCCCTCACCTGCGGCCTCGTCCCATGAAGGTCTTCGGCATTTCCAAGTCGATGCGCGATTGGTTCGCCGGCTTTCCCAAGCCCGAGCCGGCAAAGACCATTGATCCGGCGACCCTGACCGCCTGGTCGGTCTGCGGCCTTTTCCTCCTCGCCTTGCTCGTCCTCATGTATTTCGCCGCGGTCGTCGTCGTGCCGGTGGTGGCGGCGGCGGTGACGGCGATCATTTTCAGCCCCGTCTCGCGCTGGCTGGAACGACGGGGCCTCCCGCCCGGGCTTTCCGCGCTCGCCGTGATCGTCGGCTTCTTCCTTGCGCTCGCGGCCGGCGGCGCCGCCGTGGTTCCGACCGCGCGCGACCTCGGCGACCGCATCCCCGAAATGGCCGCGCGCATCGACTTCAAGATGGCCGATATCCGCGCTTCGCTCCGCTCGCTGCAGGAGGCAAGACAAAAGATCGACAAGGCGACCGAGGTCGGCGGCGAGCCGGGCCGCAGGGTGGAGGTGTCGCGCGACGCGGACGGGATCAATCTGGGCCAGCTTGCCTTCCAGTTCGGCCTGTTCGCCGTGCTCACCTTTTTCCTGCTGGCCTCGCGCGTCGAGTACCGGCGCCGCATCATCCTGGCGCAACCCTCGCAGGCCGAGCGGCTGCGCGCGGCGCGGATACTGCGCGACATGGGGAAGCGCGTTTCGGGCTATCTCTTCTCTGTCACGATGATCAATGTCGGGCTCGGGATCGTGACCGGCGCCGCCCTCACCGCGTTAGGCATGCCCTTTGCCGTGTTGCTCGGTTTTGCGATCGCTCTCTTGAACTTCGTGCTCATCATCGGACCGATCCTCGTCATCGCGGCCACGGCCGTGCTTTCGCTGGCGACCTTCGACGACTGGGGCTTGATCCTGGCCGGCCCCGGCATCGTCCTCGCCTTCCACCTCATCGAATCGCAGGTCGTCAGCCCCTGGCTCATCGGCCGCCGGCTGGAGATCAGCGCCGTCTCGATCTTCACCGCGATCGCCCTGCTCGGATGGATGTGGGGCGCCGTCGGCGCCATGGTGGCGGTGCCGATCCTGATTCTGCTCTACACCTTCGGCCAGCACATTCCCGCCCTGTCGCTGCTCGCCAGCCTCATCGGCCCGGTCGAGGGCGTAGAGGACGAGGAGGAGAACGGGAAGGAAAAGCAGAAGGACGAGCCGGCTGCGCCGCCCGCGGGCGATCTGGTCGCGAAGATCGAAGCAACGGGTGTTGCCACGCCCGCGGCGGCCGAGCCGGGCGGCGGCCCCAAGCCCCGCGGCGCGGTCGCCGCCCTTCTCTCACCCTTCCGGTAGTGCCGCCGTCATCTCGTTCACCCAGGCAGCGTCGGCGCCGGGAATGGTGGCGAGCTCGCGGCCCGCATCGGCCTTGCTCTGGGTGAGGCAGGGCAGGACTTGCGGCGCGTCGCCGTCGTCGGGCTGACAGGCGAATTCGAGGCGGAAGCCGTTGGGGTCGTAGAAGTAGATGCCCAAGAGCCCCGGCAATTGGGGGATCGGGCCGTTGTAAGGAACCGTGTGCGCCTTCAGTCGCACCTCGATCTCCTTGAAGCGCGCCGGGGTTACCACGAACGCGCAATGCTGCATGGCGCCGATCGCGTTGCGGTTGGCCTTGGGTTCCTTGCCCTTCGGGATTTCGAAAAACGCGATCGTGCTGTCGTTGCCCATGTCGAAGAAATAGTGGCGGATCTCCTCGTAGGGCGGATTGCCGCGATTGCCGCGGCCGGTGCCGAGACCGGACGGCACCTTCATCGCGTGGACCAGCGGCATGCCGAGAACGCGGGTGTAGAACTCCGCCGTCTTCTTCATGTCGTCGGTGCAGAGCGCCAGATGATGCACCCCGCGCGTGAACGAGCGCACCGCCGTCGCGTGCTTCCCTGCGACGCTGCCTTCCATGGCCGTCTCCTCGCGAGACCCAATGGGCAAATCTAATGCCCGCCCAGCGCGAATAAAAGGGAGACGGCTTCTGGGACAACATGGGCATGATGTGCTGGATATCGACACGGGCGGCTTCCGCCTGCATTGTCTCGGGATCAGTGCCGGAGATCAGCACATGCTCCTTCATCGCGCTATCGCCGCCGCGTTCGCGCTCATGCCGGCCACGACGTTCGCGCAAGCGCCCGATCTCATCATTCATAACGCGCGCATTCACACGCTCGACCGCGAGAACACCGGCGCGCAGGCGGTGGCCGTGGCTCAAGGCCGGATCGTCGCGGTCGGAGCGAACGCCGATGTCCTCGGCCGCGCCGGCCCGGCGACGCAGCGCAGCGACGCCGGCGGCCGTACGCTCCTGCCGGGCCTCATCGACGCCCACATCCACGTTTTCCCGATGGGGCACAATCTCAAGAAGGTGCGCACCAACGATTTGCGCGATCTCGCGGCGCTGCTGGCGCGCCTCAAGGCCGCGGCGGCGGCGCTGCCGAAGGGCGCTTGGATCGAGGCCGCTTCGGACTGGCACGAAAGTCAGCTCAAGGAAAATCGCTTCCCGACGCGCTGGGAGCTCGACGCCGCGGCGCCCGAGCACCCGGTTTTCATCCGCCGCGGGGGCCACAACGTCGTCATCAACTCGCTGGCGATGCGCCTCGCCAAGATCGGCGAGCGCGACCCCGATCCTTCCGGCGGCCACTACGACCGCAGTGCCGACGGCGTGTTTACCGGCTGGATTCTCGAGCGCCCCGCGATCGAGCCGGTGGCGGCGCTGCTGCCCAAGCCTTCGGCCGCCGATGACCTGACCGCGGTCCAGGCAGCGCTGCGCGCGCTCAACGCGTCGGGCATCACGGCGGTGCGCGATCAGCACGTGTCTCCGGCCGACGCGGCGACTTGGTACGATCTCGCCCAGCGCGGGGCCGCCACCGTCCGCGCGCACCTCATTCTGTCGGTCCATCCGCGCCGCCCGGCTGCGCAGGATTTCGCCATGGCGGAGGGACTGCGCCGGAAGCTCGGCCCGGGCGGCGATTTTGTCCGCATCGGCGGGCTCAAGATCACCCATGACGGCGGCGTCGAGGCGAATCTGACGAGCGAGGACTATGCCAACAAGGCGGGCTATCGCGGCGTCGCCGTCACGCCGGTGGCGAAGATCCGCGAAGTATCGGACTGGGCCTGCCGCAACGGCTGGGCGATGAGCGTCCATACCGTCGGCGACGTCGCGATCCAGAACGTCCTCGGCGCCTGGGAGGAGATCGCGCGCGCGTGCCCGGTGGCGGGGAAGCGCTGGGGCCTCGAGCATCCTTATCTGCTCTCGGCCGAAACGATCACCCGGATGAAAGCGCTCGGCGTGATCGCGCACATGCAGACGCCGCACCACTACACGCTCGGCGCCGGCTGGGTGCTCTATTGGGGCAAGGCGCGCGCCGACCGCTCGATCCCCAACCGCACGCTGATCGACGCCGGTTTCGAGCCGACCGGCGGCACGGATTCGCCGGTGACGCCCTACGACGCGTTTCTCGGCATGTGGAGCGATGTGACGCGCCAGACCGCATCGGCGGGCGTGATTGGCAAGCGCGAGGCCGTGACGCCGCTCGAATCGCTGCGCATGCGCACGATCTGGGCGGCGCGCGGCATGCAATGGGAGGACCGCATCGGCTCGATCGAGCCGGGCAAGTTTGCCGACATGGTCATCGTCTCGGACGACCCGCTGACGGTCGATCCCGACCGGCTGCGCGACATCAAGGCGATCAAGACCTTCGTCGGCGGGGCCATCGTCTACGAGGCGAAGTGAGCGGCTCCGCTCGTCGCTACGTAGCGCGGCGGTCAGCGCGAAATGGGCCTCTGCACTCTCCTCGATCCCCCCGCGTGAAACGAGCGCATCGCAGTCGCGCGCTTGGTTGCGACGCTGCCTTCCATCGCCGCCTCCTTGCAGGCATCCACACTCGATTGCGACTACGGAAAATGGAGATCCTCCCTCTCACCCCCCGCCCCCTCGCCCCAGGGCGAGGGGGGATTCGGCCAATGCAAAATAGAGCTGGTTCAAGTCGGGACGTTGCGCCAATTCCGCCGTATCGCTTTCGAGCGCGATGCGGCCCTTGATCATCACGTAGGCGCGCGCCGCGGCGGCGAGCGCGACGTCGAGCTTCTGCTCGACGAGCAGGATCGTGAGCCCCTGCGCCTGCAGCGCCTCGAGTGCGCGTCGGATTTCGGTCACGATCAGCGGCGCCAGGCCAAGGAAAGGCTCGTCGAGCAACAGCATGCGCGGCGCCGACATCAGCGCGCGGCCGATCGCGAGCATCTGCTGCTCGCCGCCGGAGAGCGTGCCGGCGAGCTGCTTGCGTCGCTCGGCCAGGCGCGGAAACAGCTTGTAGACATAGGCGTAGCGCTCGGCGAGCGAGTGCTTTCCGTTCGCGGCGAGGCGCACTGCGCCGAGGCGGAGATTGTCGGCTACCATGAACGGCGCGAAGATCTGCCGGCCTTCCGGCACCAGCACTAGTCCAGCCGCGACGATCGCGTGGCTCGGCGCGCGTACGATCTCCTGCTCTGCGAATTTGATCGAGCCGCCGCGCTGGCGGATCGTGCCGGTGATGGCCCCCAGGAGCGTCGACTTGCCGGCGCCGTTGGGCCCGAGCACCGCGACGGTCTCGCCCACGTTCACGTGGAGGTTGACGCCGTGCACGACCGGCGCCAAGCCGTAGCCGCCGCGCGCCCCCCGGAGCTCCAGCATCATCGCCGCTCCCGCATCCCGGCGTGGGCGGCCGCGGGGTCGCCGAGATAGGCGCCGACGACGGCGGGATCGTCGCGGATCGCCTCGGGCGGGCCGTCGGCGATCTTGCGCCCGAAATTGAGCACCACGACGCGCCCGGCGAGCGGCAGCAGGAAGCGCATATCGTGCTCGATCAGCAGGACGGCGATGCCGCGTTCGGCGATGCCGCGGATGATGCCGGCGAGGCGCTCGCATTCGCCGGGCGTGAGCCCCGCGGCCGGCTCGTCGAACAGCAGCACCTTGGGCTCGCCGGCGAGCGCACGCGCCACTTCGAGCAAGCGCCCTTGGCCGAACGAGAGCGCCGTCACCGGCACGCCGACGGCCTCGCCGAGCCCTACGAACGCGATCATCTCCTCGGCGCGGCGGCGCTGCTCGGCCTCGTCGCGCCGCGCGGTGCCGACGAGAATCCCGCCGATGCCGCCGCGGAATTTCGTGTGCGCACCGACCAGCACGTTGTCGGCGATCGACAGGCCGGCGAACGGCATGTTGTGCTGGAACGTGCGCATGATGCCGCGCCGCGCGATCTCGTGCGGCGGCAGTCCGTGGATCGGCGCGCCGGCGAAGCGGATCTCTCCCCCGGTCGGCGCATAGGCACCGGCGATCATGTTGAACGTCGTGGTCTTGCCGGCGCCGTTGGGGCCGATGAGCCCCAGGATCTCGCCCGACGCCAATTCGAAGTCGAGCGCATCGACGGCGACGAGGCCGCCGAAGCGCTTGGTGAGCCGGCACACCGAAAGAAGCGGTGTGCTCACGCCGCCAGCTCCATGCTGCGGGGCCGCGCGCGGGCGAAGCGCCGGCGCACGCCGTCGAAGACGCCGATCAGGCCCTCGCGCTGGAACAGGATGGCAGCCAGCATGATGCAGCCGTAGACCAGCGGATGGTGATGGCCGATATAGGGCTCGAGCACGAACGGCGCCAAATAGAGCAGCACCGCGCCGACGACGGCGCCGGCCAGGCGCCCGCTGCCGCCGATGACGATCATGAACAGCAGCGTGAACACCTTGTCGATGTCGAAGCTCGTCGGCGCGACGCCGTTGTCGACGAACGCGTAGACGATGCCCGCCGCGCCGGCGAGCGTGCTGGTGAGCGTGAACGCGATCACTTTGATGCGCGCCACGTCGACGCCCATCGCCGCCGCGGCTTCGGAATTGTCGCGCGCGGCGCGGCAGGCGCGGCCGAACCACGAGCGCTCGAGGCGCGAGAGAATCGCGTAGGTGCCGACCAGCAGCAGCACGATGACGGCCGTGTAATAGGGCCCAGTCAGGCGGACGCCGAAGATGGCCGGCAGCGCATAGCGCTGGATGCCGGCGGCGGCGCCGGTGACCTCGCCGCCCTCGGTGAGCACCACGATCAGAAGCTGGGCGAAGGCGAGCGTCGCCAGCGCAAGGTAGAAGCCTTCGAGCCGCGTCGCCGGGATCGCCACGACGAGCGCCAGCACGGCGCAGACCGCGATGGCGCCGATGACGGCGAGCGGCAGCGGGACTCCGAGCTTGAACCAGAGGATGACGACACCGTAGGCGCCGATGCCGTAGAACGCGAAATGCGAGAACGCGACCTGGCCGGCGATGCCGAAGAGGAAGCTGTAGCCGAGCGCCAGCGTCACCCAGAGCAGCATCTTGCGGTAGACGTCGCCCTGGTAGCTCGCGAGGAAGAACGGCAGCGCCGCGAGGACGGCGATGACGGCGAGGTAGTAGACGAGGCGCGGCATCAGCGCGCCTCCCGCGCCTTCAGGAGCCCGGTCGGCCGGACCATCAGGAACAGGATCAGCAGCAGCAGCGGGACGCCGGCGGCGTAGCCCGAGGGGATCGGCGCATAGCGCTGCGTCAGCTGCTCGGCCAGCGCCAGGATGAGCCCGCCGAGCAGCGCGCCCTCGACGCGGCCCACCCCGCCCACCACCAGCGCCGAAAAACCCTGCACCGCGAGCGGAACGCCCATCAGCCAGTGCGCCGAGAACGACGGCGAGACCAGCAGCCCCGCCAAGCCGGCGCAGGCTGCGCCCGCGGCGAACGCGAATGCGGTGACGCGCGCGAGGTTGATGCCCATCAGCGCGGCGGCGCGCCGGTTGATCGCCACCGCCTCGAAGATGCGGCCCCACACCGTGCGCTCGAAGAAGAACCAGGCCGCGGCGAACACGGCGAGCGTGGCCGCGATGATGAAGAAGTTCTGCGGCGAGCCGCCGAGCGGACCCAGCTCGACGCGGCGGAAGCCGAACGGATACGGGACGCGGAACTGGTCCGGCCCGAACGTCCAGCCGATCACCTCGCGCATGATCACCAGCATCGCGAGCAGGGCCAGGATGGGCGCGATGATCGGCGCTCCCTTCACGACGAGCGGGCGTACCGCGACGAGCTCGGTCGCCCAGCCGATCAGCAGCATCACCGCCACCACGCCCGGAATGGCGACGACGTAGGGCAGCTCGACGAGCGTCAGGAATGCAAAGGCGGCGAAGGCGCCGGCCGTCGCCCATTCGCCGACCGCGAAATTGATGATCCCGGTCGGCCGGATCATCAGCAGGTAGGAGAGCGCCACCAGCCCGTAGATGCAGCCGCTGGCCGTAGCGGTGACGAGAAGGTCGAGGAGATCGGACATTTGCCAGGGCGCCGAGGGTTATGCAGGCGTTCGTATCAGCTCGCAAATGTCGTCGCCGCCCCCTTGAGGGGGCGGTCGGAGCCGCGCTCTTGCGCGGCTCCGGGTGGGGGTTTTCCTCTCCAGCGCCTCGCGGGTGGAGCCGAAGGCCCCCTCAGTCCTATGCGCAAGAGCGCGTCGGACAGCTCCCCCTCAAGGGGGGAGCGGCAGATCCGACCTCTGTTCTCTGACCTCTGATCTACTTCGCTCCCGAAAACACCACCGGACCGTGATCGTTGTTCTTGATCACGCGCACGACGGCGCCGTTCGGATCGAAGCCGGCGCGCTTGTCGACGAAGCTGATCGACGAGCCCTTGGCGCCGATCACGCCCTCCCAGCCCTTGGTCGCCTGCATCGCCTCGCGGATCTTCTCGCGGTCGAGCGAGCCCGCGCGCTTGACGGCGTCGGCGGCGAGGAAGATCGCGTCGTAGCCGTAGGCCGGCAGCGAGAACGGCACCTTGCCGAACTCCTTCTTGTAGACCTCGATGAACTCCTTCACCTGCGGCTTGTCGGGATCGTAGGCGTCGATGAACGTGACGCCCTCCATCAGGTCCTTGGCGATCGCGAGATAGCCCGGGATCGAGAGGTTGTAGGAGCCGTGGATCGCCATCTTCATGCCGAGCTCGTGGTAGGCCTTGAAGAACAGCACCATCTCGGGCCCCAGGATGCCGGCCTGGAAGATGGCGTCGGGCGCGGCCGCGCGTACCTTCTGCATCTGCGGCACGGCGGTGGTGGCACCGCGCTGCACGACCTCGTCGGCGACGATCTCGAGCCCGGCCGCCTTCATCGTGTCGCGGAACGATTTCGCGTTGGCCTGCCCGAGCTCGGAATTGTCGGCCATCAGGGCCACCTTCTTGTATTGGCGGCCCCTGGTGAAGGAGAGCAGCGTCGCCGCCTGCTGCGAGGCGAGCGGGCCCATCTGCCAGAAATAGGGATTGTCGAGCCGCTGCGTGAGGAAATCCGCCGAGTTGGCGGGCGTGAGGTGCGGCGTCTTGCTTTCGAGCGTCACGGTCTGCTGCGCCAAGGTCGCGGGCGAGGCCGTGTTGGTGAAGATGAAGAGCACGCCGGCGTCGACGAGCTTCCTCGCTTTCGAGGCCGAGACGTCGGGGACGTTCTGGTCGTCCTCGACCAGCAGCTCGACCTTCTTGCCGAGGACGCCGCCCTTGGCGTTGATGACCTTGGCGCCGAGGATCACGCCCTCGGCCACCGGCTCGGCGTAGAACTTGGCGCTGCCGGTCTTGTCGGTGATGACGCCGAACTTGATCGTGTCCTGCGCCGGGGCGGGGCCGGCGAGCAGGGCCGCGACCGCACATGCGCCGAACAGCCGGCGCGAAATCACGCTCGTCATGGTGTCTCCTCCCTCGTTTGATGGCCTCGCGGGCCGTCTTTGGTCTTCGTCGCCGTAAGCCTAAAGCGCGCCTGCATGGGATGGAAGCGTTCCCGCGTAGGGGCGGGTCCCCGACCCGCCCTCACGACGCCGTACGATCCTCATCGGTGTCGCTTCGCGCCCTACGCGGAAACGCTCAATATCTACCTCCCCGTCCGCGCCAGCGAGAGCACCCAGCCCGCCATGCGCTTCTTGGCATTCTCGATGTCGGCCTTGGTGAAGAAATCCTCGGGCTTCACCTTGTCCACGGGATAGACCGGCCGCAGGAAATCGCTCTCGTAGCCGAACGGCACCGTGGCATCGATGCCCATGCCGCCCTCGAAGCGCGTGTTGGACGCGGTCCACTGTTTTTCGCCCGCCGTCATGCGCTCGGCCGGCATGAAGGTCTGGCCGCGGCCGCCCGGGATGGGATTGAGGATGTCGGTCTGCGGGTTCACGCGCGTGGTGAGGCACCACATGATGTCGTCCATCGAATAGGGATCGACGTCTTCGCTGACCGCAACAGCGAGCCGCATCCCCTGCGAGCAGGAAAGGATCGCCGAGAGGAAGTTGCGCTGCCAGCCCTCGTCGATCTGGTGGCGCTTCTTCACCTGGATCACGCAGCCGCCCCAATCGGTCATGCAGTAGGGAATGACGACGTTCTGGATGATGCCGGGCTGGAGGCGCTCGCAGAGCTCGAAGATCGCCGCCTCGCGCACGGTCGTGTCGATGTTGTGGTCGTCGAGCGTGTGCACGCCCAAGCAGAAGATGATCGGCTTCGACTCGGGCTTGCGCATCGTGACCGCGGTCACGTGGAAGGTCGGGGCCTTGTAGGCCTTGCCCATGTAGCCGGCCCATTCCGGATGGAAATGGAAGCGGCCCTGGACGCCGGCATCCTCGCTTTCCTTCGTCTCGAAGCGGCGGTCGCGCGGATCGACATAGCCCTCGAGCGCGACCTCGCTGTCGGCGATCGCCATGGCGTCGACCGTGCGCGCCTTGACCAGCCGGATCGGTGCGCCCTGCACGGCGCCGGCGATGCCGATCTCGTCGCAGCCCTGCGGCAGGATCGCGTAGTCGAAACCCGCGCCGGCCAGCAGCGTGCAGGCCGGCGGCACGCCGAAGCACATCGTGATCGGCACGCGTTCGCCTTCCTTGTAGAACTTGTTCACCACCTGCCACATGTGCGAGCCGGGCGAGATCTGGAACGTGCCCACATTGCCCCAGCGGAAATTCATGCGGTTGTAGCCGAGGTCCGATCCGCCGTCGAAATGCCGGCCCGTGACGCAGCGGATGCCCGAGCCCACGGTGAGTTCCGGCTCGTAGGTCGTGTGCCGGATCGGCACCATGTGCTCGTTGACGTCCTTCGGATTCTCGATGACGACGTCCTGGCAGGGCGCGTCCTTCTGCGAAATCTCGACCGGCGGCAGCGGCTTCCTGAACGCGGCCGCGATCTTCCGCACGCGGTCCGGGTCGTCCTTCCAGCCGAACATCTTGTTGATGACGTTGATGTCGCCGAAGAGATTGGTGACGACGCGGTGCTTGGGCTTGCCCTTGACGTTGTGGAACAGCACCGGGCACGCGCCGTCGAGATGCTTCTGGAGACCCGTGACCTGGAGATCGGGATCGACCTCCGTCTCGGTCTCGATGAGGTCGCCCTGCGACTTCAGCCAGGCGAGCGTCTTCCGGAGATCGCGCACCTCTTCGGTCTTGGGCTCGAGCTTCGCGTCGGCCTTCTTGACCATCACGTTCATGGCCGCTCCTCCCGGTCTCTTGGGGTCCGCCACGCGCGCGGCACCCTCCCGGTTCCATTTAGGTAGAAATCTAAGTAATATTGGCAGCGGTGCCGGACACTGTCAACGCCGGCAGCGGCGCATCCGGCCGGCAAAGGACGTGGCGTGAAGGCGAGAACGAAAAGGACGAAGAGCGACGGCGCGGCGCGGCGTATCGAGTTCGCGCCGCAGGATAGCGCCGGCTACCTCGTGCGCGACGCGCACCGCGCGTTCCAGCACATGCTGGAAAAGCGCATCGCGCCCTACGGCGTCACGCGCGGCCAATGGTATTTCCTGCGCGTGCTCTGGACTCGGGACGGCGTCTCGCAGCGCGAGCTTTCGGACAGCGTCGGCATGATGGAGCCCACCACGGTGATCGCGTTGAGGAGCATGGAGAAGGCCGGGCTCGTGCGGCGCGTGCGCAGCGCCGAGGACAAACGCCGCGCGCAGGTGTGGCTGACCCCCAAGGCGCGGAGGCTCAAGGCGCGCCTCTTGCCGGTGGCGCGCCGCATCACGATGCAGGCCCGCGACGGGCTGACGCGCACGGAGTTCGAGTCGTTCCGCAGCGTGATTCAGCGCATGACGTCCAATCTCGACAAGCTGAAGCGCTGACAATGGCGGCGCCCGACGACGCAAAGCCCGAAGACGCGCGGCCCCGCAACGCCGCGGACGCGGGACCGGCGTTGCTGCGCGGCTGGCTCGCGGCCGCGGCGCGCGCGTTTCCAGAGAAGCCTTATCTCGTGTCGGTCGAGGACGGACGCACGCTGAGCTATGCCGCGCTTGCGCAGACGGCAGCGCGCATTGCCGGCCATCTTGCCGCGCGCAAGATCGGCGCCAATCGCCGCGTCGCGCTGCTCGCAAACAATTCACTCGAGCACGTTGCCGTCTATGTCGGCGTGCTCGCAGCCGGCGCCGCGATTTGCACCATTCATGTCGAGATGAACCGCAGCCATCTCGATGGGGTCCTGCCAGCGCTGGCGCCGGCGCTGGTCCTTCACGAGGAGGGGCTCGGGCTCGAAGCACTGGCGGCGCAAACCGCCTGCGCGTGGCGGCCGCTCGGGCGCTGGGAGAATAACGGCGGCGAAGGTTTCTTCGCCGATCTCGCGGCGGACACGCCGCAGCCGCAGGGCGCGAGTGGCTCCGATCGCGACGACGCAGTGATCTGCTTCACCTCGGGGACGACTGCGCTGCCGAAAGGCGTGGTGCTGACCTATCGCGAATTGCTGCCGAACGCGACCGCGATCGCCGGCGCCTTCGGACTCGGCGCGGACGACAGGCTCTATGATTACCGCTCGTTCAACTGGGCTTCGGCGCAGATCCTGAGCGCGCTCGGCACGCTTTCCGTCGGCGCCACGCTGCTGCTCGGCAGGAAATTCTCGCGCAGCCGCTTCTTCGCGGACATCGCGCGCTTAGAGGCCACGGTCGCGACCGGCAACCCGACCGTCCTCAATATGCTAATGCACGGCGAAGACGCCGTGCGCGGCGCCGATCTTCCGCATCTCCGCTTCATCACCTCGAGCTCGGCGCCGCTGCTGGTGGAGGAATGGCGGCGCTTCGAGCAGCGCTTCGGCATTCCGGTGGCGCAAGGCTACGGCTCGAGCGAGACCGGATGGATCGCCGGCTGCACCGATCGCACCAAGCGGTACGGGTCGGTGGGAAAGCCCCTGCCCTATCTCCGCGCCGCCGTCGTCGGCCGCGACGGAAGAAGGCTGCGCGCCGGCGAGATTGGCCATGTCGAGATCGGCGCCTACGATGACTGCGCGTTCCGCCATATCGGCGAGGACGGCGGCCTGCACGTGAATGCCGTGGGACGCATGCGCACCGGCGACATGGGTTTCCTCGACGGTGACGGGTACCTGCACCTCACCGGCCGCGAGAAGGACCTTATCATCCGCGGCGGCGTCAACATTTCTCCGCTCGAGATCGACGCCGTGCTGATGCAGCTCGCCGACATCGCCGAGGCCGCGGCGGTGGGCGCGCCCCACCCCATCTATGGCGAGGAGGTCGTGGCCTCCGTGGTGCTCAGGCCCGGCTCGGCGCTGACGGCGGACGACATCCTTGCGCACTGCGCCGCATACCTGCCGCCCTTCAAGGCGCCGAAGCGAATCGCGATCGCGGCCGCCCTGCCCAAAACCGAGCGCGGCAAGCTCGACCGCAAAGCCGTGGCTGTGCAATGGCGAACGTTTCACAAGTAGGGGCGCGCTGCGCGCGCCCTGTCTCCGCCCGAAAGGCGGTGAAATCGTGGAGCCGCGGTCGCGCCAAACGGCGGCGTTGCACTGGCGTCGGCAGGGCGCGCGCAGCGCGCCCCTACGCCGCAATCGCCTTTGGGCCGATCTCCGGCGTGTCGCGCATCCGGCCCATGCGGCACGCGGCGTGACAGGAGTAGATGCGCGCCGTTAAATCGATACGGGAGGGTGATCGATGAGCGTCAGCGACCATCTCCGCCGCGTGATCGAGGCCAACGCGCGGCTCTGGGCCGGCGAGGCCGAGGTGTTCCGCACCTATTGGAACTGGAGCGAGCGGACGCGCGCCAGCGACCGCCGATGGCTTGCCTATCAGTGCTACAAGGAGGTGTGGAGTGTGATCGCGGGCGATCCCGCCGACGGGCTCTTCATGGGCACGCTGAAGCAGCTCGAGCGCATGTTCCCCAAGATCGATTCCGAAATCGACCGTCACGAAGTTCTCGGCGTGGCGGAGGGTCTCTGGGCCGAGTTCGCCCACTATTGCGCGTTCGCCGACGCATACGACGCCATGGGCAGGCCCGGCGAGCCGCGGATGAATCCGCGCATGATCAAAGGCACCGGATGGAAGGCCGACGAGGAGCTCGGAGCCCTCCGTCATTCGCATCGGGTGCAATACGGAGCCTTGGGCGAGCGCGCGTGCAAGTTCACCGAGGGCGGCTATTGCACGCTCTTCAGCGAGGGCATGAAGCTCGCGGCCGACCCCGGCGGCCACGAAGGCCGCGACGGCATCATCGCCGAGGCCTGCGCCAAGGTCTACGACGACGAGTTCGGCCACATGCTGAAGGGCGTCGTCGGCCTCGACCGTGAGGGGCTGACGCACGAGCAATGGGCGATCTTCGAGCGCATCACGATGGAACAGCTGAAATCGCGCATTCTCATGCGCAACGACCAGTTCGGCAAACCCCTTTCCAAGAAGCGCATCGGCGAGATCCTCGCCGGCGAGGTGACGCCCGTCGCGTTCGACTACGCGCAGGCGCGGCTGGCGGCGTGATGCCCAGGCTTCCGCTCGTCATCGCCTGCTGGGACTACGACCGCACGCGCGCGATCCTGGATGGGCGCGTGGCGGTCGAGGGCTGCGATGTGACCTATCTGCCGCTGCCGGTCGAGGAGACGTTCTTCCGCGCGTTCAGATTCGCCGAGTTCGACGCTTGCGAGCTGTCGTTCAGCTCCTATGTGCGCTCGCTCGCCCGCGAGCGCGACGAGGGCGTCGCGCTGCCCTATCGCGCAATGCCGGCGTTCGTGAGCCGCATGTTCCGGCACTCGGGCATCTACATCAACACGGCCAAGGGCATCCGCGCGCCCGTCGATTTGAAGGGCAGGACCGTCGGCGTGCCCGAATACCAGATGACCGCCGCGGTGTGGATACGCGGCATTCTCGAGCACGAATATGGCGTGGCACCCGCCGAAATGCGCTGGCGCAACGGCGGGCTCGAGGAACCGGGCCGCGCCGAGAAGATTCCGCTGCAATTGCCGAACGGCGTCGACCTCAAGCCCATTCCCGAGGGCAAGACGCTCTCGGCCATGCTCGAGACGGGCGAGATCGACGCGCTCGTCTCGGCGCGTTCGCCCTGCTCGCTCGGCCGCTCGCACAACGTCGCGCGGCTCTTCCCGAACTTCCGCGACGTGGAGAAGGCGTATTTCAGGAAGACCGGCATTTTCCCGATGATGCACGTGGTCGGCGTGCGCAAATCGCTGATCGAAGCGTATCCCTGGCTCAGCTCGAGCCTCTACAAGGCATTCCTCCATGCCAAGGACCTCGCCTACCCGGACTTGACGCAGATGGCTGCGCTCAAGATCGCGCTGCCCTGGCTGGGCCAGGAGGTTCAGGACACGGTCGCGCTGATGGGCAAGGATTTCTGGGCCTATGGCGCCAACGAGAACAAGGTCGCGCTCGAAGCTTTCCTGCAGTATCACTACGAGCAGGGACTCTCGGGCAAGAAGAAGTTCGCGGTCGAAGACATCTTCATCCCGAGCACGCTCGAAATCTCGCGCCTCTAGGCGCGCCGGAGGAAAAAATGGACGGTAGCCCGCGCCTCCTCGACGAACTCCGCTCGCTCCCGACGCTCGACCAGCTCGTGAGCGCGATCGGCGCGCGCAACATGACGCCGGGCTGGATCAAGCGCGCGAAGCCGATCCTCTGGCACGAGATGAAATCGGAGTTCGTGCCGGCGCAGTGGCGCTATTCCGAGGCGAAGGCCGCGATGCAGGCGGCCGGGCGCCTCATCGGCACCGATCTCGCCGAGCGGCGCAATTTCGTGATGCGCAACCCGATTCCCGGCAACGATATCGCCACCTTGCGCACGCTCGTCTGCGCCTATCAATCGATCATGCCGGGCGAGAAGGCGCGCTCGCACCGCCACGCGCCGCACGCGCTACGCGTCATCATCGAGTCGCGCGGCTCCTATTCGACCGTCGAGGGCGAGAAGACGCCGATGGAGAGCGGCGACATCGTGCTGACGCCGGGCTGGCACTGGCACGGACACGGCCATGACGGCGGCGAGCAGGCCTTCTGGTTCGACGGCCTCGACGTGCCGCTGACGCACCTGCTCGAGCCGATGTTCTACGAGGAGCACCCGGACGGCTGGGAGCCGGTCGAGACCGTCACCGACAAATCGCCAATGCGCTTCGCCTGGGCCGACACCCGGGCGGCGCTCGACAAAGCGCGCGCCGACAACAACGCCGGCCATTTCGGCGCCACGATCGAGCTGCCGGCGCCGGCCATGCCGACGATCACGCTGAAGGTGCACAGATGGCCGTCGGGCTGGCGCAACCGGCCCTATCGGCACGCGGCCAATACCGTCTACGTCGCGATGCAGGGCAGCGGCACGTCCAAGATCGGCGAAAGCACCTTCGACTGGAGCTTCGGCGATACCATCGCCGCGCCCGCCTGGACGCGGATCGAGCACCACATCAGTGCCGACACGGTGATGTTCGCGATGAGCGACGAGAACCTCATGCGCTGGTCGCACTACTACCGGCTGGAAGCGCTCGCCTAGGCGCCGGATTCGCCTGGGCCGCTGCTCGCACGAGATCCGCTGGATGGGGGCGACGTCCTCCCCCTAGCGCGGGGCCGGGACGGCGTTCTAAGACTGGTTCAGAAAAGACGAAGTCTGGGAGCCGCCATGCCGTTCCGTCCCGTTGCCGGCGTTCTCGTGGCCGGCCTTGCGCTGTCCGCCTGCGGGAAGAGCCTCAACCCCTTCGCGGCAAGCTCGCCTCGTGAGACGCACTGCCGCGCTTCCCTCGACTATCTCGTCTCGCGCGAGAGCGAGCGCGTGAAGATCTCGGTTGAGGATACCAGTGAGCGGCCGCGCGACGCGCTCGCCGCCGTGACGATCGTTTACGTGCAGGGCGAATCGCGCCGCCTCTTCACCTGCCTCTATCAGCCCGACCAGCCCAACCGCATCGTCGGCGGCTCCTATCGCGGCTTGGGCCTGACCGCCGCGCAGCTGCAAGAGGTCAACGCCGCGGCGGGGCGGCGCTGAGCCTTCGCACGCGCGCCGACCCTCACTTCCCATTTCGCTGCAAGGGCACCGAAATGGGCCCCTTCTCTCCCAGAGGGAGAGACAAGCAAGGGCGGCACTTCCCCTTCTCTCCCTTCGGGAGAGAAGGGGCCCATTACTCGCCGCTGGCGAGTGATGGGAAGTGAGGGAACGGCGCCTCACACCTCGGGCAGCTTCTTCGCCAACTCGGTCATCGTCAGCAGCTCGCGCTGCGCTTCGTCGAGATAGGGGATCCCGATTCCGTATTCGCTCCAGCGCGCCTTGATCTTGGCTTCGAGCGCCGGATCGAGCTTGTTGATCGGCGGATAGCGGCGGTTGTCGTATTCGGGCCGGCGCTCGAGCTCCCAGCTCCGCGTCGCGTCGATCAGCACGCGCGTCCACTCGCCGGTGCCGTACTTCGCCGGATTGGCCTTCGCGGGCGGCGTCGAGGGATCGAGCACCGAGCCGAATGTGGGCCCAAAGAAGACGATGTCGCCCATGCCGGCATTGACGCGGAACGCCATGGCCCAATCGAGCGCCACGGGATCGCGGATGTCGATATCCTCCTCGACCACCATCACGTTCTTCCAGAACCATTGCCCCGCGGCGGTGCCCCAGAGCGCGGCACCCGCCTGCTGCGCGTGGCCGCGATACATCTTGCGGATCTGCACGACGATATTGGTGCCGGTCGAGACCGGCGGCATCCAGCAATCGGTGACGCCGGCGACGCCGGCATCCTCGAGTATGTTCCACGCGATCGCCGACCAGGCATAGGCGCAGAGCAGCGAATCCTCGGAGGGGAAGCCGGGCCGCGCGCCTTCGAGCGCGCCGCGCAGGATAGCATCGTGCCGGTGCGTGACGCAGCTGACGCGCAGCACGGGCTTCGGCGACGGCTTGCCGCCGAGATAGCCGGGATACTCGGCGAACGGCCCCTCTTCCTCGAAGGTCGCGGGATCGGGATCGATGAACCCTTCGATGACGATCTCGGCGCTGGCCGGCACATGCAGCGGCACCGTTTCGCAGGGCACGAGTTCGACCGGGCGGCCGAGGATGGCGCCCATCATGTCCCACTCGCAGATGTGCTTCGGGAAGGGGCTGCCCGCGCAGAACGGCAGCACGTCGTGCCAGCCATGCGCCACCGCGACCGGCATCCGCTTCGCGGTCTCGCGCGCCTGCTGGAAATGCCCGCCCCAACCCTGCGTCGCGATCAGCAGCTTGCCAATCTTGCGCCGGCCGATGATCTGGCCGCGATAGAGCCCGATATTGTCGCGGCCGGTCGCGCGATCCTGCGTGACGACGCCGCAGAATGTGTCGAGGTAGCGCCCGCCGTCGGCCTTGTGCCATTTCGGCGCCGGGAAGTCCCAGAGGTTGATCTCTTCGTCCCTGAGGATGTTCTCCTTGACCGGCCCGGTCTTGACGATGCGCGGCGGGATGGGTTTCCGGAACGTCTCTTTCAAATGGCGGACGATGGCCTTGTCGCTCGTGTTTTTCGGCAATCCGAGCAGCAGCTCGATCTGCCGCTTGTTGCCGACGCCGCTGGTCATGAACTTGGTGCAGCGGCCCTTCTCGTAGTCGGCGATGCGCTCGAACAGAAGCGCCGGGCCGGCGAGCGCCAGATTGGCGCGCGCGATGGCGCCGATCTCCTCCTCCCAATCCACTTTCGCGCGCACGCGCCGGAGCTGGCCCGCGGCCTCGAGCGCGTCGAGCCAGCTGCGCAGGCTCGGCCCATCCGTGGCTGCGCGCTCCCGAGGCGCGGCCTCGTGCCGGCGCGGCCTGGCCGGAAGTTCATTCATCCCGCTCCTCCCTCGAGGGGCGCCGCAAGGCTAGCACGGCGCGACGCCGCGCGGCATAGGCGCAAATTCAGAGCATTATACCGTCAGGCGGCCCGCAGCGCGGTCCGCGTGGTTTCGCGCGCCGTGCGCGGCGGTCGCGGCAGGCGCACGCGGACGGTCGTGCCCTTGGCCGGTTCGCTCGATAGCGCGAGCGCGCCGCCCTGCAGCTCGGTCAGGATCTTGGTGAGCGGCAGGCCCAGTCCGGTGCCCTCGTATTTGCGGGCGAGGCGGCTGTCGATCTGGGCGAAGGGCGCCATCGCCACCGGGATGTCCTCCGCGCGCATGCCGATGCCCGAATCGGCCACCACGAGTTCGGCGAAGTCGGAGGAGTGCTCTTCGGCCCAGAGCCGGATTGTGCCGCCGGCAGGCGTGAACTTGATGGCGTTGGACAGCAGGTTCAGCAGGATCTGCCTGGTCTTGACCGGATCGGCATGGATCGCGAGGCCCGGCGGCGGCGTCCGCCGCTCGAACGTCAGCTTCGCCCGCGTGCAGCCGTGACCGATGATCTTGCCGCACTCTTCGAACAATGTGGCGACATCCACGCGCCGCGCTTCGATGTGGAGCTTGCCGGCCTGGCTCTTCGCGATGTCGAGGATGTCGGTGATGATCGCGAGCAGGTGCCGGCCGCTGTCGATGATGTCGCCGGCATAGGCTTTGTATTGGGACGCGCCGACCGGCCCCGCGACCTCGTGCGAGATCATCTCGGAGAAGCCGATGATGGCGTTGAGCGGCGTGCGCAGCTCGTGGCTCATGTTGGTGAGGAACTGCGTCTTCGAGCGGTCGGCCGCCACGGCCGCGTCCTTGGCGGCGCGCAGGGTGGCTTCCCGGTCCTTCAGCAGACTGATGTCGCTCCACACGAGCACGAAACCGCCGTCGGCCACGCCGCTGCGGCTGATCCTGAGCCAGCGCCCGTCGGCAAGCGCGAGCTCGCCGTCGGTCATCGGCGGCCCGCCCTCGCCCTCCGCCGTCCGGGCGAGCCCGTGCGCGCGGATGCGGTCGAGAAACGCCGCGAACGGCCGGCCTGGCGTGAGCAGGCTGCGCGCGGCCGGGAAGAGGCAGCCGGCTTCTGAATTGGCGACGAGGATGTTGCCGTCGGCGCCGACCAGCACGACGCCCTCGCGCAAGCTCTCGATGGCTTCGACGAGGCGCCGCTGCGCCGAGCGGCGCTCGGCGATTTCGCGCGCCATCATCGCGCGGAGATTCTCCTGCATCACCGCCATCGCCGCCAGCAGCGCGCCGGTCTCGTCGCGGCCCGCGGCGGGGATCGGCGTCTCGAGCTCGCCGCCGGCGATGCGCTCGGCGGCGCTTGAAGCCGCCCGGATCGGGCGCAGGATCTGGCGCGCCAGCGCCAGCGTGACGGCGGCCGCGAGCAGCAAGGCGGCGAGCACGCCGGCGATGTGCAGCAGCCGATTGGACTCGATCGTGGCGATCGCGTCCTGTCGCCAGATGAAGGCGTCGCCCGCCGCCGTGTTGATGAGCACGCCGAACTTGCGCTCGATCCCCGCTGCAAGAGCGTCGAGCCTGCTCCAATCCGGGGCCGAGCCGTCAGTGGGGTGCTCGGCATACCAGGCCCCGACCAGGCGCTTGAGCTCGGCGGCCGTTTCGACGCCCTGTCGCGAAAGCGAGCGCCGGCCGGCGATGTCGAGGTCTTCGGAGACGTCGTCGAGCTGCTTCTTGATGTCGGCCGCGGAGCTGCCGGAGGCGAGGGCGCTGCCGCCGACGTGGCGGCGCAGCATGAGCAGCCGGAGCTCGGTGAAGTTCGACTTGGCGAGCCGCGCATGGTTGATGGCCATCAGCGGCATGTCGAAGGTCCGCACCACCAAGTGCCCGGCTTGGGTCATGCCGGCGACAGCGTAGAGGCCGAGCAGGCCGGTGATGACGACGATGAGGGCGAACGCGGCGAAGATCCGGCCGCGAATCGTCAGGCCCCGGCCGCGGCCCGCGGCCGTCGATGACCCTCCCGACCCTTCCGTCTCCCGCGCCACCAATCTTCACCAAAAGTAGTAAAAAATTAAGAACTCATTCTCTATCGTGGCGGGTAAAGAAAGTATTAACAAAACGCTTCGGTTGGGTATGGGGCGGGCATCGATACGAGCTCTTGTCGTCGGGCCAGGGGTGGCGGGAGCCGCCCTCGTGGGCGGGATCGCGGCTGCGGCCGCAGACCCCCCGCGCATCGTCCAGCGCGACGAGAAATTCCATCCCGGCGCCGTTGAGCTCAAGCGCGGCGACGTTCTCTCGGTCACGAACGACGATCCGTTCGTGCACCACGTCTTCGTCGAGGCGCCTCAGTTCAACTACGATTCCGGCCTGCAGCGTCCGGGACGCACGCTTGCGATCACATTCGAGCGCTCGGGCGAATACCTGCTCGAATGCGCAATCCACCTCAAGATGAAGCTCAAGGTCACCGTCAGGGAAAAATGATGTCTGCGCGGCACACTGATCCGAACGCGTGCCGCGCACGTACGCCCAAGGCCCCTTTCCCGCGCAAACTAAGGAGTCCTCCCATGATACGACGCCTCGCCGCTGCACTCGCTCTCACCGGTGCTCTTGGCCTGCCCAACGCAGCCGGTGCCGCCACCGCCCACGGCCTCACCGCCGACAACAAGCTCGTCACCTTCGATACCGAGACGCGCAAGGTTTCGCGCACAGTCAACGTGACCGGCGTCGAGGGCCGGCTGCTCGGCATCGACTTTCGGCCGATCGACGGCAAGCTCTACGGCGTCAGCGACCGCGACGTAATCTACACGATCGACGCGGCCAGCGGCGCCGCCACCAAGGTGAGCCAGCTCGATAAGAAATTCGAGCATGGCGGCCGGGCGCTGGTCGATTTCAATCCGCAGGCCGACCGCCTCCGCCTCATCGGCGTCAACGGGGTGAGCTTCCGCGTCGACGTCGACAAGGGCGCGGTCACGGTCGACGGCTCGCTGAAGTTCGGCGAGAAGGACGCCAATGCCGCGAAGAAACCGACGGTCACGATGGGCGCCTATACCAATTCGATGCCCAAGGCGCGCGGCACCGAGCTGTTCAACATCGACACCGCGCTCGGCATCCTGGTGCTGCAGAGCCCGCCCAACGACGGCGTGCTGCAGACTCGCGGCGCCACCGGCGCCCGCTTTGGGCGCACGGCGAGCTTGGACATCGTGCTCGACGCGAACCTGGACAACATCGCCTACGTCCTCGACGGCAATACGCTCTACACGATCGATCTCAAGGACGGAAAGGCGGCCAAGCGCGGCGACATCGCTGGATTGCCCGAGGTGATCGACATCGCCGTCGAGCCGGTGAAGAAGTAGCGCTGCGCTTCACCGCCCCTTAATGGGCGGTCGCGCTTGCGCGGCTGCGCCGCCGGGTCGGCCACGAGGGTTCCCCGCCTCAGTCCAGCGCGCAAGCGCGCGCTGGACAGCTCCCCCTCAAGGGGGAGCGGGGAATTCATCAACGCCGAGCGCCGACGATCGCGTCGAACGTGCCGCCTTCGGCGAAATGCTTGGCGTGGGCTTCGCGCCAGCCGCCGAAGGCTTCGTCGACGGTGAAAAGCTCGAGCGCCGGGAATTTCGCGCGGTAGCGTGCGGCCGCGGCGGCATCGCGCGGGCGGAGATGGTGCTGGCCGGCGATCTCCTGCGCCTCGGGCGTGTAGAGGAAACGGAGATACGCCTCGGCGAGCGCGCGCGTGCCGCGCTTTTCCACCACCCGGTCGACGACGGCCACCGGCAGCTCGGCCAAGATGCTCATCGAGGGCACCACGAGCTCGAGCCCCTCGATGCCCTGTTCGACCGCGCGCAGCGTCTCGCTCTCCCAGGCGATCAGCGCATCGCCGATGCCGCGGCGCGCGAAGGTGAGCGTCGCGGCGCGCGCGTCGCTTTCGAGGATGGGCACATTGGCGTAGAGCGCGGCCAGGAACGCGCGCGCCTTGCTCTCGTCATTTCCGTGCTTCCTGAGCGCGTAGCCCCAGGCGGCGAGGTAGTTCCAGCGAGCGCCGCCCGACGTCTTGGGATTGGGGGTCACCACCGCGACGCCGGTGCGCGCGAGATCGCTCCAATCTCGGATGTTCCTGGGATTGCCCTTGCGCACCGCAAGCACGCTCGTGGAGGTGAACGGACTCGCGGCGTTCGGCAGCCGGCCGCGCCAATCGCGCGCGATCAGGCCCTGATCGGCGATCGCGTCGATGTCGTAGGCGAGCGCCAGCGTCACCACGTCCGCCTCGAGTCCCGCAATCACCGCGCGGGCCTGCCGCCCGGAGCCGGCGTGCGATTGATCGATCGTCGGCGCGGTGCCAGTGCGCTCGCGCCATTGGCGGACGAACGCCGCGTTGAGCGCGCGATAAAGCTCCCGCGTCGTATCGTGCGACGCGTTGACGATCGAATCGGACGTGCTGCGCGCGAGCGTTGCGGGCAGCGCGCAGCCGCAAGCGGTGACGAGAAGGAGGCGGCGTCGCGTCGGCATCGCGAGGCTCCTCGAGGATCGGGTCAGGCCGTCTTGCGCACCAGGCCCGGCAGCGCGCGCGACGGCGCGGCGCCGTTGTTGTCGAGCGCATCGGCGAGGCCCAGCGCATCGGGTGCGGCCTGCTTGGGATCGCGCGGGAATGCGCGGGCGCGGCGGAAATAGAGCGAGACGCGGTCGCCGGGCGCGATCGGCTGCGGCTCGAGCGCCTCGTGCGGCATCAGCGCCTCGATCGGCAAGCTCGTTCCGTTGAGCTCCGCCTCGATGCGCGCGAAGGGACCGGCGGCGCTCACCGACTTGACCGTGGCGCGTCCGCCCGGATCGCGCGCGACCGCCACGTCTTGCGGACGCACGTAGAGGGCGGCCGGACCCTCGCCCGCCGCGGCAACATCGACACGGCCCAGCGAGACGCCGGGCAAGAGGACGCGGCCCGCGCGCACGTGGCACGGGATCTCGTTCACGTTGCCGAGGAAGCGGATCACGAACTCGTTGGCCGGATTGGCGTAGACGTCCTCCGGCGCGCCCACCTGCTCGATGCGGCCGTTGCTCATGACCACGACGCGGTCGGCGAGCTCCAGCGCTTCCTCCTGGTCGTGGGTGACGAACACGGTGGTGGTGCCGAGCTCCTCGTGCAACTTGCGCAGCCAGCGGCGCAGCTCGCGGCGGACGCGCGCGTCGAGCGCGCCGAACGGCTCGTCGAGCAGCAGCACGCGCGGCTCGATGGCCAGCGCGCGCGCCAGCGCCACGCGCTGGCGCTGCCCGCCCGAGAGCTGCGAGGGGTAGCGGTTCGCGAAGGGCCGAAGCTTCACGAGCTCCAGCATGCGCTCGACGCGCTTCCTGATCTCGTCCTCCACCGGGCGCCCGCGCCGCGGGCGGACGCGCAGGCCGAACGCCACGTTTTCGAACACGGTCATGTGCCGGAACAGTGCGTAGTGCTGGAACACGAAGCCGATCCGGCGCTCGCGTGCGCTCCTGCGCATGGCGCTCCTGCCTTCGAGGCGGATGTCGCCGGCATCGGCGAACTCGAGCCCGGCAATGATGCGGAGCAGCGTCGTTTTGCCCGAGCCTGAAGGCCCGAGCAGCGCCACGAGCTCGCGCTCGCCGACGCAAAGATCGATGCCGTCGAGGGCGGCGTAGTCGCCGAACCGCTTGGTCAGGCGCTTGATCTCGATGCTCATCTAGCGCTGCCTCTGCTCCGCGCCACCGCGCAGTTTCCATTCGACCAAGGCCTTGGCGACAAGCGTGACCAAAGCCAGGCACGCCAACAGCGACGCCACCGCGAAAGCGGCTACGAAATTGTACTCATTATACAGGATTTCAACGTGGAGCGGGATGGTGTTGGTCTGCCCGCGGATGTGGCCCGAAACGACCGAAACCGCCCCGAATTCGCCCATCGCACGCGCGTTGCACAGCAGCACGCCGTAGAGGAGGCCCCACTTGATGTTGGGCAAGGTCACGCGCCAGAAGGTCTGCCAGCCACTCGCGCCGAGGGAAATCGCCGCCTCCTCGTCCTGCGTGCCCTGCTCCTGCATCAGCGGGATCAGCTCGCGCGCGATGAAAGGGAACGTCACGAACATCGTGGCGAGCACGATGCCGGGCACGGCGAAGATGATCTTGACGTCGTTCGCCTGGAGCCAAGGGCCCAGCCAGCCCTGGAGGCCGAACAGCAAGACGAAGATGAGGCCAGAGATCACCGGCGAGACCGAGAACGGCAGGTCGATGAGGGTGATGAGGAGGCTCTTGCCGCGGAACTCGAACTTGGCGATGGCCCAGGCCGCGATCACGCCGAAAACGAGGTTCAGCGGCACGGCGATCGCGGCCACGATCAGCGTGAGCGTGATGGCGCTCATCGCCACCGGCTCGGTGATCGCGTCGAAATAAGCTTTGATGCCGCCGCGCAGCGCCTCGTAGAGCACGCCGATCAGCGGCAGCACGATGAAGAGCCCAAGGAACGCGAGCGCCACCACGACGAGCGCCACGCGGATCCAGCGCGCCTCCGTGCGCGCGTTGGGCATGGCCGGGCCGGCGTCGATCGCAATAGCGGCTTGCGCCTGCATCGGCCTAACCCCGCGCCCGCGACCAGCGCTGCAGCAGATTGATCAGCAGCAGGGAGGCGAAGGAGATCACGAGCATGACGGCGGCGATGGCCGTGGCCTCGCCATAGGCGTATTCCTCGAGCTTCACGACGATCAGCAGCGGTGCGATCTCGGAGACGAACGGGATGTTGCCCGCGATGAAGATGACCGAGCCGTACTCGCCGACCGCGCGCGCGAAGGCGAGCGCGAAGCCAGTGGTGAGCGCAGGCAGCACGGCCGGCAGGATGATGCGCGCGAAGGTCTGGAACCGGCTCGCGCCGAGCGACGCCGCCGCGTCTTCGATCTCGGCCTCGAGATCCTGCAAGACCGGCTGCACCGTGCGCACAACGAAAGGCAGGCCGACGAAGACCAGCGCCAGGAACACGCCGGTGGGCGTGAAGGCGAGCTTGACGCCAAGCGGCGCGAAAAGCCCGCCGATCCATCCGTTCTCGGAGTAGAGCGCGGTCAGCGCGATGCCGGCCACCGCCGTCGGCAGCGCGAACGGCACGTCGACGATGGCGTCGACGACGCGGCGGCCGGGGAACTCGTAGCGGACGAGGACCCAGGCGACGATGAAGCCGAACACCGCGTTCACCGCGGCGGCCGCGAACGATGCGATGAAGCTCAGCTTCAGCGCGGCCACGACGCGGTCGTTCGAGGCCGTGGCCCAGAACTGATCCCAGCCGATCGTCGCCGATTTGAGAAATAGCCCGGCGAGCGGGATCAGCACGAGCAGCGAGAGCCAGGTCAGCGTGATGCCCATCGTCAGTCCGAAACCCGGGATGACGGCATTGCGCGTGCGCGCGCTGACCGTGCTCACCGCTGCCCCCGTCCCCGCCACGAGGCTAGCGCCCCTTCGCCTTGTAGATGCGGTCGAAGACGCCGCCTTCGTCGAAGTGCTTTTTCTGCGCCGTGGCCCAGCCGCCAAACACCTCGTCGATCGTGAACAGCGCGAGCTGTGGGAAGCGCTCCTTGTTCTTGGCGGCGGCCTCGGGATTGCGCGGACGGTAATAGTGCTTGGCCGCGATCGACTGGCCCTCGTTGGAGTAGAGGAAGTGGAGATATTCTTCGGCCGCGGCGCGCGTGCCGCGCTTGTCGACGACCTTGTCGACGACGGCGACGCTGGGCTCGGCGAGGATGCTGACGCTCGGCACGACGATCTCGACCTTGTCGGGGCCGAATTCCTTCACGGCAAGGAAGGCTTCGTTTTCCCAGGAGAGGAACACATCGCCGATGTTGCGGCGGACAAAGGTGATGGTCGAGCCGCGCGCGCCGGTGTCGAGCACCGGCACGTTCTTGTAGAGGTCGGCGACGAATTTCTCGGCCTTCGCCTCGTCCTTGCCGAACTGCCGGAGCGCATAGCCCCAGGCGGCGAGATAGTTCCAGCGCGCGCCGCCCGAGGTCTTGGGATTGGGCGTGATCACCTGGACGCCGGGCTTCACGAGATCGCCCCAGTCTTTGATGTTCTTGGGGTTGCCCTTTCGCACCAGGAACACGATCGTCGACGTGTAGGGCGCGCTGTTGTTGGGCAGGCGCTTCTGCCAGTCCTTGGCGAGGAGGCCACGTTCGGCGATCGCGTCGACGTCGTAGGCCAGCGCCAAGGTCACGACATCGGCTTCGAGGCCGTCGATCACAGAGCGCGCCTGACGGCCCGAGCCGCCATGCGACTGCTGAATCGAAACGCCCTGCCCGCTCTTGCCCTTCCAATACTTGGCGAAGGCCTCGTTGAATTCCTGATAGAACTCGCGCGTCGGATCGTAGGAGACGTTGAGGAGCTTCTGTTGCGCAGCAGCGGGGCCCGCGAGCGCAACGCCGATCGCACCGGCCGCGAGCGAAAGGAGCAAACGTCGGTTCATGTTTGCCTCTTTTTTCGAGCCTGATCGTGGCAGGTGGCGAGGCCGTGCCACGCGCATTCCGGCATCGGGGCAGCGAGCGGCCTCGGGGGCAACGTTCGGGAACGGGAAAAGTGCCCTGGAGCCTGGGCTTAGAACAGCGGGCACCACGCGGCCTCGGCGGGCTCGCGCGCATCGGCGACGTTCAGGAGGGCAAGGGCGGCGATGAGGGCCATGTCGCGTCTCCGTTGGCGTTGCACGACCACGAAGGGCGACTTCGTGGCGCTTTAGCATTTGATGACGCGGTGCAAGCTGCTCGCTCAAATCGTCCGCGGGCCCGGTTGCGGCGGACCGCCGTCGTTCGGTGCGCGCGATCCTACGGCGCATCCCCGCCGGTTCAACGGAATTATTCTACGCGGTGGCGGGAGAATTTCTGCACGCCGCGGCCCTCACTTCCCATTGCTGCGCAAGCGCAGCAATGGGCCCCTTCTCTCCCAGAGGGAGAGAAAAGAAAGGGTGCGGCTTCTTTCTCCTCTCTCCCTCCGGGAGAGAAGGGGCCCGCGCGCCGAAACTTGGCGGCGCGTGGGAAGTGAGGGCCGCGAGCGGTCGGTCAATACCGCTTGTAGTGCAGGAACTTCCCGGTCATCGTGATCTTCACACGGTCGCCTTTGGGGTCGGGCTGCTTCTCGATCGTCATGTCGTAATCGATGGCGCTCATGATGCCGTCCGCGGGGCGCCCGCCTTCGCCGAACTCCTCTTCGATCAGCGCCTTCCAGGTCGTGCCGTAGACCTGCACCAGCTCGTAGAAGCGGTAGATCAGCGGATCGGTCGGCGGCACCTGCGGCAGCGATCCGCGGTAGGGCGTCTCGGTCAGCATCGTCGCCTCGTCCTTCGAAAGCCCGAACAGCGACGCAGCCTTGGCGGCCTGCGCCGGATCGAGGCGCATCTGGCCCAGCAGCGCGGCCGTGACCGGCACGGGCGAATTGCCGCCGATCTCATTGCAGATGGCCTTCCAGCTCATCCCCTTCGACCGCTTGGCGTCGAGAATCTTCTCCGTCAGTTGCTCGCGCTTCATGGCTTTTCCTCCGATGCGTTCGGCTTCTTGGCGGAATGGCGTGCGGCCGCGCTTAGCCTCGTAGGCGGCCGAGGATTTGGTCGCCGCCCCCGGCGCGCAGGGCGGCGATGGGTATCGGCTGGCTCGCCGCCAAGGCCGGCTCGGCCAAACCCGGCGAGACATGCGGCGGATGCTTCGCGTCGTAGCCGCGCGTCGCGATCTCCTGGTCGAAGGTTTTCGAGCGGTCGACCAGGAATTCGATGATGTGGTTGCGGATGCGGTAGTAGTGCGGGTGTTTATGCATGTCGTGCCGCGTGCGCTCGCGCGGCATCGTGTTGACGACGATCTCGGCGATCTTGGCGCGCGGGCCGTTGGTCATGAGCACGATGCGGTCCGCGAGCAGGATCGCCTCGTCGACGTCGTGTGTGATCATGAACACGGTCTGCGCGGTCGCCTGGCAGATGCGCAAGACCTCGTCCTGCAGCGTGCCCCGCGTCAGCGCGTCGAGCGCGCTGAACGGCTCGTCCATCAGCAGCATCTTGGGCTCGATCGAGAGCGCGCGCGCGATGCCGACGCGCTGCTTCATGCCGCCCGAGAGCTGCGCGGGCTTCTTCCGCTCGCTGCCGGTGAGTCCCACGAGATCGATGAATTTCTGCGCCTGCGCGCGCACCTTCTCGCGCGGCCATTTCGGCCAGCGCGAGCGGATCGCGAAGGCGATGTTGGCCGCGACGCTCATCCAGGGCATGAGCGCATGGCTCTGGAAGATCACGGCGCGATCGAGGCTCGGCCCGTCGATCTCGCGATCGTCGACGAGGACGACGCCCGACGAGGGCGCGTCGAGCCCGGCCAGGATGTTCAAGATCGTCGTCTTGCCGCAGCCGGAATGGCCGATGAGCACGACGAACTCGCCACGCCGCACGTCGAACCAGACATCCTCGAACACCGCGGTGAGGGTGGCGCCGCCGAAGGTCTTGCCGATCGCTTCCGCGCGGATGAGCGGGCGTTCCTCGCGCGGCGGCATCGCCCTACTCCGGATAGGTGACGGCGCGGGCGAGGCGCGCGAGTATCTGGTCGAGCAGCATGCCGACCAGGCCGATGAGCAGAATCGCCGTGATGATGTTGGCGATCGAGAGGTTGTTCCACTCGTTCCAGACGAAGTAGCCGATGCCGGTGCCGCCGACGAGCATTTCGGCCGCGACGATCACCAGCCACGCGATGCCGATCGAGATGCGCATGCCGGTCATGATCGTGGGCGCCGCCGCCGGCAGGATCACGGTGAAGGCCTTCCGCAGCGGCCCGACCTCGAGCGTGCGCGCCACGTTGAGCCACTCCTTGCGCACGCTCGCGACGCCGAACGCCGTGTTGATCAGCATCGGCCAGACCGAGCAGATGAAGATCACGAACACCGACGAGGTCGAGCTGTCCTTGATCGTGTAGAGCGCCAGCGGCATCCAGGCGAGCGGCGAGATCGGCTTCAGCACCTGAATGAAGGGATCGAGCGCTTTGTAGACGAGCGGCGACATGCCGATGAGGAAGCCGAGCGGAATCGCGAAGAGGGCCGCGAGCAGATAGCCGCCCAGCACGCGCGCGATCGAATAGGCGAGCTGGATGCCGATGCCCTTGTCGTTCGTGCCTTTGACGTAGAAGGGATCTGCGAGATGGTCCCAAATCTTCTTGGCCACGTCGGCCGGCGACGGCATCGCCGACTTGCTTCCGGTCGCGGCCTCTTTGCCGATGAGCTTCGCGTATTCGGGATCGATATCGGCCGCGCCGCCCGCGCTCCCGCCGGCGGCGAGCTGCCAGGCGCCGACGAACAGCGCGAAGAACAGCAGCGAGAGGACCGCCGCCCTGAGGCTGCGCGATGCGGCCATCGCCTCAGGCCCTCTTGATCGCGAAACTCTGGATGTATTCCTCGGGCTTCGCCGGATCGAACTTCTTGCCCATGACCGTGAACGGCTTCGAGGTGGCCGTGGGCGGCGTCATGCCCACTTCCTTCATGAGCTTGGCGGCGTCGGTGGCGAGGAACACGTCTTCGGCCACCTTCTTGTAGTCGACGGCGCCCTTGATCTGGCCCCAGCGCTTCATCTGCGTGAGGATCCACACGGCGAAGCTGTGCCAGGGGAAGGGGTCGAAATCGATGCGGTTCGGCACCCGCTGCACCTTGCCGAGTCCGTCCGCGAAGGTGCCGGTCAGCACCTGCTCCACCACCGTGACCGGCTGATTGAGATAGTTCGCGGGCGCGATCGCTTCGGCGATCTGCTTCCTGTTCTCGGGCTTGGTCGCGAACGCCGTCGCGTCGATGATCGCCTTCAGGAGCGCCGCGAAGGTGTTCGGCATCTCGGCGCCGAAGGCTCTGCTCGCCGTGAACGCACAACAGGGATGACCTTCCCAGATGTCCTTCGAGAGCACATGGATGAACCCGACGCCGTCGAAGACGGCGCGCTGGTTCATGGGATCGGGGCCGAGGAAGCCGTCAAGATTCTCGGCGCGGAGATTGGCGACCATCTCCGGCGGCGGCACGGCGCGGATCTGGATGTCCTTGTCGGGATCGAGGCCGGCCTCGGCCACGTAGTAGCGCAGCAGGTAGTTGTGCATCGAGTAGTCGAAGGGCACGGCGAACTTGAAGCCCTTCCACTGCCTGGGATCGCGCTTGTCCTTGTGCTTCATGGCCAGCGTGATCGCCTGTCCGTTGATGTTCTCGACCGCGGCCATGGTCCAGGGGATCGCGTTCGAGCCCACGCCCATCGAAATGGCGAGCGGCATCGGCGAGAGCATGTGCGCGGCGTCATATTCCTTGGCCAGCGACTTGTCGCGAATGACGGCCCAGCCGGCGGTCTTCACCACCTCGACGTTGAGCCCGTGCTTCTTATAGAAGCCCATCGGGTGGGCCATGATGATGGGCGTGGCGCAGGTGATCGGGATGAAGCCGACTTTGAGGTCGGCCTTCTCGATCTTGCCCTTGGTCTCGGCGAAGGCCTGGCGCGCCTTGGCGAGCGGGAAGAAATGCTCGATCGCGGCCAGCGCCGTGCCGGCGCCGACCGCATGCAGGAAACGGCGGCGTGTGCCCTCGCGCGGGAACAGCGCGCGCGCGACGGCGCTTTCGACCGCCCGCCCATAGCGCGCCTCCTCGCTCGCGGCGACTGTCTCAAGCTGCAATTGCCGCAGTTCGCCGACCTCGGCGTCGTGCTGCTCCTGGCTCCCATGATGGCCGCACGCGCAGCCGGTGCGGCTCAGCGTCGTCTTGGGGTCGAACGGATTGTCGAAGCTGGACATTAGCGCCCTCGTTCTCGGTCGCGCCCGCGCGCGGCGGTTGATCCGTGGATAGAGGAGCAAGAGATATGCCAGCACGCTAGGGCTTGACCGAGCGCCGGCGTAAACGCCGCTTTTTGGTTCAGTTGGCGCAAACGAGGGCAAACATTTGCGCGACTCCGCGCCAATCGACGGACAGTTGGCGCTGGTTCGAGCGGTGCGCCCAACGGGAATTCAGATCTTCTTCGCCCGCTTCTCCCAATAGGGCGCCTTAAGCACGTTCTTCTGGATCTTGCCGATCGGCGTTTTTGGGAAGTCGGTGACGAACCTGACGAGGCGCGGGCGCTTGAAGCGGGCGAGGTGCTGCTCGCAGTGCGCGGTGACCGCCGCCTCGGTCAACGCCACGCCGCTCTTGAGCGCGATGTAGGCAGCCGGCAGCTCGCCGAATTGGTCGTCTGGAATGCCGAACACCGCGCATTCGGCCACCTCGGGCAGCGCGTAGATCACGCGCTCGATCTCGGAGGGATAGACGTTCTCGCCGCCGGAGATGAGCATCTCCTTGGAACGGTCTACCAGCGTGACGAAGCCATCAGCGTCGATCGTGGCGAGATCGCCCGACCAGCCCCACCCGTCGCCGCGCTTGAAAAAGCCGCGCGTCTGCTCGGGCTCGCGGTAATACTCCTGCATGAGATTGGCGCCGCGCGAGACGACCTCGCCGATCTCGCCGGGCGAGACCGGCGTGCCGTCGGGCCTGACCACGCGCATGTCGACGTTGTAGGCCGCGCGCCCGACCGAGCCGAGCTTCGCGGGCAGGTTCCACCAGCGGTTCACGGCGACGACGCCCATTTCGGACTGGCCGTAGATCTGCGTGAGGCGCAGATGCGGCAGCTTCTCCATGAGCGTGCGCTGCGTCCAATCCGGCATCGGCGCGCCGGCGAAGCTGCATTTCGTCCAACGGCGATAGGCCGCGGGATCGAATTTCGGGTCCTGCACCACCTGAATCGCCTGGGTCGGCACCATGAAGTTCGCGGTCATGCCGCTGCGGCGGACCATCTCGCGAAAGCCGTCGGCGCTCCACGGCGCCAGCATCGCGACGGTGGCGCCGGCGAGGACGGCCGGCTGGAACATGATGTTGAGCGCGGCCACGTGGAACATCGGCGTCACCACGCCCACGATGTCGCGCTCGTCGAGCGCCTCCTCGACCATGACCGTGTGCGCGGTGACGGCGCGCGCGCGATGCGTGGCCAGCACGCCCTTGGGCCGGCCCGTCGTGCCGCCGGTGTAGGTCATGCAGAAGGGGTCGTCCTCGGCGAGCGGCAGCGCGGGCTCTTCGGCGGAATGCGCGGCGATGAAATCCGAGAGGACCGGGGCGCCGAGCTTGGATGAACCGACGGCGACGCAGGCCTTGATGCGCGGGAGCTTGTCGCGCACCGCCGCGACCTTGTCGGCGAACACATCCTCGAAGATCAGAAGCTCGACATCGGCTTTGTCGAGCACGAACGCGAGCTCGTCCGGCGCGTAGAGCACGGAGACGTTGACCAGCACGCACCCGCTCTTGGCAACGCCGAAGAACACGATGCCGTATTCGGGGCGGTTGCGCGACAGCATGCCGATCTTGGCCTGGCGCGGCAGCTTCGCCGCGATCAGCGCGTGCGCAAGCCGGTTCGCGGCCGCGTCGAGCGCGTGGTAGGGGAGCGCCGTGTCGTTCCACAGAATTGCCGCCTTGTTCGGAAACCGGTGGGCGGCGCGGCGCAACATCTCGCCAGTCAGCATTTGTCGTCGCTCATTGAACGATCGTTCAAAACTTATTGCCAGCCTCGGCGCGGCTCTTTTATGCTTTCAATCCGTGGGAGGAAATGCCGTGCATACTGCCTATGACCTCGTCAAGCTTGCGAGCCGCCGCGCGCCCGACCGGCTCGCGCTCGTCGACGATCTCACTCCGCGCGCGTTCAGCTACGCGCAGCTCGTCGCCGAGCTCGACGTTATCGCGGCCGGGCTCGCCGCGCGCGGCGTTCGCGCGGGCATGCGCGTCGCGACGGTGCTCAACAATTGCTTCGAGCACGCGCTCGTGCTGCTGGCGCTGCAGCGGCTCGGTGCCGTGCCGGCGCTGCTCAACTTCCGGCTCACGCCCGCCGACATCGCGAGGCTGATCCAGCATGGCGGCCTCGAAGGGGCGGTGATTCACGCCACCCCTGAGCTGGCGGCCGCGGTGAAAGGCGCTCTGCCGAAGAACGCGATGATTCTTGCCGTGGGTGCGGCCACGGAGGGCGCCGAGCCCTTCGCGGCCTGCCGCGGCGCCGCCCGCGCGCTGCCACCGGTGCCGAATCCGGCGCCGGACGATCCCGGCTTCGTCTTCTACACCTCTGGCACGACCGGCTTGCCCAAGGGCGCCGTCATCCCGCACCGCGCGGCGGAGCCGCGCGTGCTGTGGATCGCGACCCAGGCCGGGCTCCGCCATGGCGGGCACAACCGCGCGCTCGCGTTCATGCCGATGAGCCATTGCATCGGCTTCTACGGCATCGTGCTGGCGACCTTGGCGATGGACGGCACGGTGTATCTGCAGACGCAATTCAATCCCGCCGATGCGGTCAAGCGCATCGAGGCGAACAAGATCACGTATCTCTTCGCGGTGCCGACGCTGCTGCACGCGATGACGCAGGCGCCGAACTATCGCCCCGAGGCGATGCGTTCGCTGCAGCTCGTGAACTTCGGCGGCGGCACGATGCCGCCGGAGCTGTTCGACCACATGACGGCGCATTGGCCGGCGACGCTCCGCCACATCTACGGCACGACCGAGACGATGTGCTCGGGCTACAACGCGGCGCCCGCGCGCGATGCGCTCGCGACGCTCGGCCCCGGCTACTACACCGTCACGCGCGTCGTGAGGCTCGGCGGCGGTCCCGACGACGCCGTCGGCGAGGGCGAGGAAGGCGAGCTCATCGCCGAAGCCGGAGTCGACACGGTGTTCAGCGGCTATCTCAACCGCCCCGACGCCACCGCCGAGAAGATCCGCGGCGGCTGGTACTTCACCGGGGACGTGGTGCGGCGCGAGCGCGATGGCTTCTGGACCTTGATGGGCCGCGTCGACGACATGATCCGCTCGGGCGGCGAGAACATCCACCCCGAGGAGATCGAGGAAGCACTCAAGACCCATCCCGGGCTCGCCGAATCCTCGGCCATCGGCCTGCCCGACCCGCGCTGGGGCCAGATCGCGGTGGCCTGCATCGTGCGGAAGGACAAGGCTTCCGATGCTGCGGCTCTTGCCGCGGCATTGGACGCACATTGCCGCGCCTCGAGCCTCGCCGCCTTCAAGCGCCCGCGCGCCTACTTCTTCGTCGACACGCTGCCGCGCAACGCCGCCGCCAAGGTGCTGCGGCGCGTCCTTCGCGATCAGGCGATCAAGGCGCGCGAGGCGGGCGCTGCAAGCTACCTGGTCCCGTCGGAACGCAAGGTGGTCGCGTAGTGTTCTGCCGTCATCCCGACCGGAGCGGGCGCGCCCTTGGCGCGGCCGCGAAGTGGAGGGATCGCCGGGCAGTTGCACGTGGCAGCTGCGCCGCGATCCCTCCACTCCGTGAGCCGCCCTTCGACAGGCTCAGGATCGGCTCGCTCCGGTCGGGATGACGAGTTCTTGGCGCGCGGCCAGCTCACTTGGCCATCTGCTTCATCGCCTCTTCGCCGCGGCGCTTCATCTCCGTCTCGGAGAGGTCTTCCTTGTGCGTCGAGACGTGCCAGGTGTGGCCGAACGGGTCCTCGAGCGTCCCGAGCCGGTCGCCGTAGAACTGGTCCTCAACCGGCCGTTTCACCTTTGCGCCGGCGGACTCGGCCTGCTTGGCCACCGCGTCGACGTCAGGCACATAGAGATGGATCGCGACGGGTGAACCGCCGAAGGCCTTGGGGCTGCGGCAATCCTGCTCGGGGAATTCATCGGCGAGCATGATGCGCGAGCCGCCGATCTCGATCTCGGCATGGCCGATTTTGCCGCCCGGCATCGGCATCCGCATGATCTCGCGGGCGCCGAACGCGCGTTTGTAGAACTCGAGGGCGCGCGCCGCGTCGGCGAGGATGAGATAGGGCGTCACCGCCGTGTAGCCGTCGGGGATGGGCTTGACGGTCTTGGGCATCGCGATCTCCTTGGTGCTGCATCGGAGTGGGAGGCGCCGGCCGCGGGTTCCCGCGTCGGCGGCGCCAGAGCTAGAACGGACGAGGAACGGTGTCAACGCCGTGGCGAAAAAATTCACGGCATGCCGCGCCCGCGCCCGCGATGCTAAGTTCGGCTCATGACAGCACTCGAACGGTCCGGACGCATGAGCGGTTCCTTGCGCGATACTCTCGTCGTCGCCATCGATCAGGCGGTGGCCGCACCCTATTGCACCTCGCGGCTCGCCGACGCGGGCGCGCGCGTGATCAAGATCGAACGGCAGGGCGGCGATTTCGCGCGGCATTACGATTCCGTGGCGGGCGGGCTCTCGGCCTATTTCGTCTGGCTCAACCGGGGCAAGGAAAGCATCGTCCTCGACCTGAAGAAGGCCGAGGACGCGGCCTTGCTCCACCGCATGGTCGCGAAAGCCGACGTGTTCGTGCAGAACCTCATCCCCGGCGCCGCAGCGCGTGCTGGCTTCGGCGCCGAGGAGTTGCGCCGGCGCCATCCCCGCCTCGTCACCTGCGATATCTCCGGCTACGGCGAAGATGGGCCCTACGCCGAGATGAAGGCCTACGATCTGCTGATCCAGGCCGAGACCGGGCTCGCCTCGGTCACAGGGCGGCCGGAGGGTCCCGGCCGCGTCGGAGTCTCGGTCGTCGACATCGCGGCCGGCATGTACGCCTACATGGGCATCCTCGAAGCCCTCCTCGAACGCGCGCTGACCGGGCGTGGCAAGAGCGTCAAGGTCTCGCTGTTCGACGCGATGGCCGATTGGATGACCGTGCCGCTCCTCTATCAGGAGCATACGGGGAAGCCGCCGCCGCGGGTCGGCATCGCCCATCCCTCGGTGCAGCCCTACGGCCTCTACGATTGCGCCGACGGCCAGATCGTGATCGCGGTGCAGAACGACCGCGAATGGTCGCGCTTCTGCCGCCACGTGATCGGCGACGCGACGCTCGCCGACGATCCGCGCTTCGCCGCGAACGAGGCGCGCGTCAAGAACGTGGAGGCGCTCAACGCGGTCATCGAGGGCGTGTTCGGGAAATCGCCGCGTGCCGCGGTCACCGGATCGTTGCGCAAGGCCGACATCGCCTTCGGCGCCCTCAATTCGGTTGCTGATCTCGCGCGGCACCCGCAGCTCCGCCGCGTGGCGCAGCCGACCGAGCGCGGAACGCTCTTGCTCGTGGCCTCGCCGATCCGAATGGGCGAGACGCCCGAGGGCTTCCGCCCAGTTCCTAGGCTTGACGCGCAGGGGCCGGCACTGCGCAAGGAATTCGGAAGTTGATCGCGCCCTAAGTCGCTTGCAAATCTTCAGCCCCAGATGCGGTGCGCCACATCGGCGATGAGGCCGAGTTTCTTCCTCTCGTCGGCGAGTGTCACGGGATTGCCGCCGACGCTCGAGGCGAAGCCGCATTGCGGGCTCACCGCCAGGCGCTCGAGCGGCACGATGCGCGCGGCCGCCTCGACGCGGCGTACGAGATCGTCGGCCGAGGGCGTCGCCGGCGTCTTGGTCGAGACGAGGCCGAGCACGACGGTCTTGTCGCGCGGCATCGCCGCGAGCGGCGCGAAATCGCCGGCGCGTTCGCTGTCGTATTCGAGGAAGAACGCATCCACCGCGGCGCGGCCGAACAGCTCCTCGGCGACCGGCGCATAGCCGCCTGCCGCCATCCACTGTCCCTTGTAGTTGCCGCGGCACAGGTGCAAGCCGACCGTCATGCCCTTGGGGCGATCGCCGACGGCCGCGTTGATGAGATCGACGTAGAGCCGGATCAGCGCCGCCGGATCGTCCCCGCGCGCTTTCGCCTGCGCGCGCACGGCGGGATCGCACAGCATCGCAAGCGGCACTTCGTCGAGCTGCACATAGGTGCAGCCCGCGGACGCCAGCGCGCGCAGCTCGCCACGGTAGACCTCGACGAGATCGCCGTAGAGCGCCTCGAGGCGCGGATAGACCCTGCGGTCGGCGGCGTGTTCGCCGCGGTAGAACAGCACCGCCGAGGGCGTCGGTATCGTCACCTTGGGCGTGCGCTTCGTGTGTGCGCGGACGAACTTGAACTCATCGACCGCGATTGCGCCGGTGCGCTTCACTCTGCCGTGCGCATAGGCGCAGTCCCAGGCGCCGTGCTCGCCCGAGAATTCGAACAGCGCCGGCTTGGTCGCAAGCCCTTCGACGGCCCCGACGAAACCGAGGAACCACGAGCCGCGGCGGAATTCGCCGTCGGTGATCGCGGCCATGCCCGCTTCCTCCTGCAATCGGATCGCGTCGACGATGCAGCGATCGACGATGCCGTCGAGCTCGGCGGCGCCGATCTTGCCCTCGGCCCGCGCGCGATAGGCGGCCTTGAGCTCGGCCGGCCGCAGCAAGCTGCCGATATGCTCGGCGCGGAAGGGCGGGCCGCGGTGGGTTTGATCGCTTGCGTTCATTTTCTAATGTCGGTTAGAATTCAGAGTCGATAGCATGGGCGTCGGCGACGTGTCCACCGTGCGAGCGGCCCGTCCCCGCTTTTGCGCGGGATGGCAGCGTGAATCCGGCATGGGCTTGTCGCGCGGACGCATGCTCTCTAGCGTGGCGCATCGTGCGGCACTTGTGGCGAGATCGAGGGAGGATGCAATGCACCGATTGGCTTTCGCGGCCGGAGCCGCGCTCGCACTGGCAGTGGCGCCGGCGGCGGCGCAGGAATTGCGGATCGGCTTTCTCAACACCACGACCGGCGGCGGCGCGCTCATCGGCAAGCACATGGAGAACGGCTGGAAGCTCGGCCTCGAGCACCAGGGCTGGAAAGCCGACGGCGACAAGCTCGGCGGCGTCGCGACGAAGATCTTCTACGCCGACGACCAGGTGAAGCCGGACGTGGGCTTGAAGGAAGTCGAAAAGTTCCTGAAACAGGACAAGGTCCAAATCGTGGCCGGCGTCATCTGGTCCAACGTGATGATGACGGTCCAGAAGCCGATCCTCGATGCCAAGGTGCTGCTGCTCGGCACCAATGCGGGCCCCAGCCCGCTCGCGGGCCCGCTCTGCCATCGGCTCATCGTCTCGACCTCGTGGTCGAACGACGACAACCACGAGGCGGCGGGCGAGCTCGTGCAGCGCGAGGGCGTGAAGACCCTCGTGACGATGGCGCCCAACTATCAGGCGGGCAAGGACGCGCTCGGCGGCTTCCACCGCTTCTACAAGGGCAAGGTCGTGGAAACGATCTACTACAAGCTCGGCGAGACCGACTTCCAGGCCGAGCTCGCCAAGGTACGCGCGTTGAGGCCCGAGGGGGTGTTCGTTTTCGCCCCGGGCCCGATGGGCATCGCGTTCCTGAAGCAGTGGAGCGCCACCGGCCTGGGCAAGGACATGAAGCTCTATTCAGCTTTCTCGATCGACTATGTGACGCTCGGGGCCATGGGCGACGCGGCGCTCGGCTCGATCCTGCCGACGATGTGGAACCAGGACATCGCCAATCCGCGCAACGAGAAGTTCGTCAAGGACTACGTCGCGAAGTTCAACCACATGCCGTCGAACTTTGCGGCCCAATCCTACGACGCGCCGGCCGTGATCGCGGCGGCGCTGAAGGCGACCGGCGGCAGGATCGACGACACCGCGGCGCTGGCCAAGGCGATGCGCACGGCGCCGATCCCCTCGGTGCGCGGCGACTTGAAGTACAACGTCAACGGCTTCCCGATTCAGCCCTTCTACAAGGCCGTGGTGACGAAGGGCGGCGACGGCAAGATCGGCTTGAAGATCGAAGGCAAAATCTGGGAGCGCGCCGACAGCAATACCGATAAGTGCCCGGCCGACAAGCGGATCTGAACTCGGACCGCGACTGGGACCGCGCGGCGCCTCGTTTTTTCGGCTATTCCGCCGCTTGCAGGCGCGCCTCGGCCGCCAGCGCCTGATCGATCATGCGCCGAGCGCCCGTGGCGGCGACGTACCACTGAACATCGCTTCCTCCCGAAATCGCGTACCGGGCTTATCCCGGTTTCGGAGTTTGTCAGTATGCGGAATATCGCTTGGTTTTCAACGCGATGGCCGCGCGACGATTTTTATGCGCGCGCAAAAAATGGCGGACTCGCGCCGGGCGGCAGGGAGCGTAGGCAAAGTCTCCCCCTTCGCCGCGCGCCCGGCACGCGGTATATTTTCGAATGCACGCTCGAACGGCTGCATTCGGCGGCCAGGAGGCGCTGCGAGGGAGGAAAAGGCATGCACGTACTTAGAGTGGCGGCGATCTTCGCCGCGGCGGCGGTGGCCGCTTCGTCGGGCGCGGCAGCGCAGGAATTGCGCATCGGCTTCTTGAACTCCGACAGCGGCCCCGGAGCCCTCATCGGCAAGCATCTCAAGAACGGATGGCTGCTCGGCCTCGAGCATGCCGGCTGGACGAAGGACGGCGACAAGCTCGGCGGCGTCCCCACCAAGATCTTCTACGCCGACGATCAGTCGGCCAAGGTCGATGTCGCGCTCAAGGAAGTGGAGAAGTTCCTGAAGCAGGATCGCGTGCACATCGTCTCGGGAATCATCTGGTCGAACGTGATGATGGCGATCCAGAAGCCCGTCTTCGATGCGAAGATGATGATCCTCAGCACCAACGCCGGCCCCTCGCCGCTGGCGGGCGAGCTGTGCAATCCGCTGTTCACCTCGTCCTCGTTCATGAACGACGGCAATGCCGAAGCGACCGGCGTGATGGCGACCAAGGACAACATCAAGACCGTGGTCGCGATGGCGCCGAACTACCAGGCGGGCAAGGACAACGTCGCCGGCTTCGAACGCACCTACAAAGGCGGCAGGATCGCCGAGACGATCCTCTTCAAGGTTGGCGAGACCGACTACCAGGCCGACATCGCCAAGGTGCGCGCGCTGAAGCCTGAGGCGCTCTACATCTTCGCGCCCGGTGCGATGGGCGTCGCCTTCATGAAGCAATGGGCGACCTCGGGCCTCAACAAGGACATCAAGCTCTACTCGATCTACACGATCGATGCCGTGACGCTGCCCGGGATCGGCGACGCCGGCATCGGCGCCACCGAGGCGGGGCACTGGAACCCCGATCTCGACAACGCCAAGAACAAGCGCTTCGTCAAGGACTACACGGCGAAGTTCGGCCATACGCCGTCCTACTTCGCGGTACAGTCCTACGATGCGCCCGAGCTGCTCGCCAAAGCCATGCAGGCGGTGGGCGGCAAGACCGACGATATGGCGGCGGTGGCGCGCGCCATTCGCAAGGGCACGATGGAATCGCCGCGCGGCACGATCAAGTACAACGTCAACGGCATGGTCATGCAGCCCTACTGGCGCCTGAACGTGGTGAAGGGCGCCGATGGCAAGCCGACGATCAAGGGCGCCGAAAAGATCACGGACCACCGCGACGCCTATTGGGAGAAGTGCCCGGCCAACATGCGCATCTGATCGCGCGGGCGGTGGGCGCATTTTTGGGGTTTCCCCGGCTGCGCCCGCTTCTCTAGTATCTGCAACCGGCCGCAACCGCCGCATCAGACGGCGAAGGGCCCTCGTCTGGGAAACGTGCCGGCAGCGCCGGGCGGTTGTGCGGGCCGCCCGCGGCCCGCCGCGCACAGGCAAGTGGAGGCAAGGTCATGCATCGGCTCGCATTGATTTGCGGCGGCGCGCTCGCGCTCGCCGCCGCGCCGGCGTCGGCACAGGAACTGCGCATCGGCTTCATGAGCACGCTGAGCGGTCCCGCCGCCATCATCGGCAACCATCAGGTCAACGGCTGGAAGCTCGGCCTCGAGCACCAGGGCTGGACCAAGGACGGCGACAAGCTCGGCGACGTCGTCACCAAGATCTTCTACGCCGACGACCAGGTGAAGCCGGATGTCGGCCTGGCCGAGGCGCAGAAGATGGTCACGAACCACAAGGTTCATCTGATTGCCGGCAACATCTGGTCCAACGTGCTGATGGCGGTCCAACAATACGCCGTCGACAACAAGATCGGCGTGATGTCGACCAACGCCGGCGCCTCGCCGATGGCGGGCAGGGCGTGCTCGCCCTACTTCATCTCGACATCGTGGAACAACGACCAGACGCCGGAGGCGATGGGCCGCGTGATGACCGAGGAGAAGTTCAAATCGGTCTGGCTGATGGCGCCCAACTACCAGGCAGGCAAGGACATGCTCGCCGGCTTCCAGCGCTACTACAAGGGCGAAGGGAAGGTGCTCGGCACGACGCTGTTCAAGATCAACGAGACCGACTACCAGGCCGATATCTCGAAGGTGCGCGCCGAGAAGCCCGAGGCGCTCTTCATCTTCGCGCCCGGCGGCATGGGCATCTCGTTCATGCGCCAGTGGGCGGCCTCGGGCGCCAACAAGGAGATCAAGCTCTACACCGTGTTCACCGTCGACTACCTGACGCTGGGGCCGATCGGCGACGCGGCGCTCGGGACCTACCACACCAATTACTGGAACCCCGAGGACCCCAATCCGGTGAACCAGAAGTTCTTCAAGGAGTATCTGGCCAAGTTCGGCCACCGGCCCTCGCACTTCGCCGCGCAGTCCTACGACGCGCCGGCGCTGATCGCCGCGGGCGTCAAGGCCGTCAGCGGCAAGGTCGACGACGTGCTCGCGCTCATGAAGGCGATGCGCAAGGCGAGCTATCCATCGGTCCGCGGCGCCTATCAGTACAACGTCAACGGCATCCCGATCCAAAACTTCTACCTGCGCGAAGTGGTGAAGGGTGCCGACGACAAGCCCATGATCAAGACCGTGCGCGCGGTCTTCACCAACCACAAAGACGCTTATTGGGAGGAGTGCCCGGCACCGAGCCGGTTTTAGGCGCGGCCGCGGGAGTGGTCCTCGAATGCCCGATGGTGGCGCCGCGAGGCGCTTGTAAGTCAGCAACCGGAGTGTAAAAGAGGGCGGCGGGGACACCTTCTAGGGGTGTCCCCGCCGCCATTCGGGGGGACCTCGCGCGGGGTCCTTGGGGATGAGGGAGCGGCCCCCAAAATGGGTCAGCTGATCTTCGAAACCGTATTGAACGGGGTGCAGTTCGGGGTCTTCCTGTTCCTGATCGCCGCCGGGCTCACGCTCGTCTTCGGCATCATGAGCATGGTGAACCTGGCGCACGGGTCGCTGTTCATGATGGGCGCCTATATCGGCTCCTACGTCTTCCAGCAGACCGACAGTTTCGCGCTCGCCATCGCCGTGGCCATCCCGTTCTCGCTCGTGCTCGGGATCGTGCTCGAATACCTCGCGCTGCGCACGCTCTACGCGCGCGACCACCTCGACCAAGTGCTGGCGACCTTCGGCTTCATCCTGTTCTTCAACCAGCTCGTCCTCCGCGTCTTCGGCGCCACGAGCCAGGAATTCCGGCTGCCCGACGCGATCAACTTTCCGATGCCGCTGGTCGGCTTCACCTACCCCTCGTATCGCCTGATCGTGATCGTGGTGGGGCTCGCCGTGGCGCTCGGTCTCTATCTCGTCATCGCCAAGACGCGCATGGGGATGCTGATCCGCGCCGGCGCCAGCAACCGCCCGATGGTGGGGGCGCTCGGCGTCAACATTCGCCTGCTGTTCACGCTCATCTTCGGCATCGGCGCGGCGCTCGCGGGCCTCGCGGGCGTGATGATCGGCCCGATCGAATCGGTCGAGTCGGGCATGGGCGAGAGCAAGCTCATCCTCGCCTTCGTCGTGATCGTGATCGGCGGCATCGGCTCGATCCGCGGCGCCTTCATCGCTTCGATCATCGTCGGCCTCGTCGAGGTGATCGGCCGCGTGTTCATGAAGGACATGCTGCGCGTCTTCCTGCCCGAGGAGTTCGCGCAGACCGCGGGGCCGGCGCTCGCCTCGATGAGCATTTACATCCTGATGGCCGCGGTCCTCTATTTCCGCCCGCAGGGACTGTTCCCTGCGCGCACGGGCTGAGCCATGGCGGGCGCCGGCGTCACCCGCGTTCCGGAGCTCCGCGCCTCGCTTGGCGACCCGCGCTTCGTCCTGATCGCGCTCGGCGCCGTCGTCTTGGCGCTCTTCCCCTATTTCGGCTACGTCTGGGGCGAGACCTATCTCGTCTCGCTGGTGGCGAAGATGCTGATCTTCGCCATCGCCGCCGTCTCGCTCGATCTCATCCTCGGCTATGGCGGCATGGTGAGCTTCGGCCACGCCGCCTATATCGGCCTCGGCGCCTACGCGGTGGCCGTGTTCTCGAAATACGGCATCGACAACGGTTATCTCCAGCTCGTGTGCGCGATCGCCGGCTCGGCGCTCGTGGCGCTCTTCATCGGCGCGATCTCGCTGCGCACGAGCGGCGTCTACTTCATCATGATCACGCTTGCGTTCACGCAGATGCTCTACTACCTCGGCATCAGCCTCGAGCCGTTCGGCGGCGACGACGGGATGAACACGCGGCGCAGCGATTTCGGCATCAAGGCGCTTGGGCTCGATTTCACCCTCAACGACAATCTCTTCGTCTGCGAGAAGCGCACCGACAAGGCCTGCAAGGTCGACGACCGCGACGGCGCCTCGATCTACTATGCATCATACCTCGCGCTGATCGCCGCGGTCTGGTTCTGCCGCCGGCTCGTCGCGTCGCGCTTCGGTCTGGTGATCCGAGGCGCCATGTCGAATCCGGTGCGCATGCAGGCCGTGGGCTTCCCGATCTACCGTTATCGCCTGACGGCGTTCGTGCTCGCCGGCGCGATCTGCGGCGTAGGCGGCTTCCTGTTCGCCAATCACCAGCAGTTCCTCTCGCCGGTCTACATGAATTGGCTACGCTCGGGCGAGATCATGATCATGGTGATCCTGGGCGGCATGGGCACGATCTACGGCGCCGTCATCGGCGCGATCGGGCTGCTCACCCTCGAAGAAATCCTCGAAGGCTATGTCGGCAAGGATTACTGGCAGATGGTGCTGGGGCCGCTGCTCGTCCTGCTCGTGCTGTTCGCCAATCGCGGCATCTACAGCCTCATCCCGCACCGGATCCGCGGCGTGCCGATGTTCATCGTGCGCATCGGCATCTTCGTCGCGGGCTTGGGCGTGTTCATCTGGCTGATGTCGAAGAGCTCGCCGATCCTGAAGCTCGCGAGCATTCCGCATTTGCCGCTCTACGTGATCTTCGCAAGCCTCCTCGCGGCGCTGGCGCTGCGCTATTGGCAGGAAGACCGGACGCGCCATGGCTGAGACGGTCCTCGCCATCGAGCGCTTGGTGAAGCGCTTCGGCGGCTTGACCGCGACCAACGATCTCTCGCTCGCGGTGGAGAAGGGCGAGGTTCACGCGGTGATCGGCCCCAACGGCGCCGGCAAGACCACCCTGATCGCGCAGCTCTCCGGGCTCCTGGCGCCGGATTCGGGCCGTATCGTCTTCAACGGCCAGGACATCACCGTCCTTCCCGCGCACCAGCGCTCGGCGCTCGGGCTCGCGCGCTCGTTCCAGGTGACCAGCATCTTCCTGAACTTCACCGCCGAGGACAACGTCGCCCTCGCGGTGCAGGCGCATGCGGGCCACTCGTTCCGCTTCCTGCGCGCCGCGCGCGCCGAGGCCGCGCTGCGCGAGCCGGCGAACAATGCGCTGGCCCGCGTCGGCCTCCAGCATCGCGCGCAGGTCGTCGCCGCCGATCTCTCGCACGGCGAACAGCGCCAGCTCGAGATCGCGATGGCGATCGCGACCAATCCCACTGTGCTGCTGCTCGACGAGCCGATGGCCGGCATGGGCGCCGAGGAGTCCGCGCGCATGATCGACGTGCTGCGCGGCTTCAAGGGTTCGCACACGCTGCTCCTGATCGAGCACGACATGGACGCGGTGTTCGCGCTCGCCGACCGGATCACCGTGCTCGTCTACGGCCAGGCCATCGCCACCGGCCGGCCCGACGAAATTCGCAGGAACCCCGAGGTCAGGCGCGCCTATCTCGGAGACGATGCATGAGCGCGCTGCTCGAGATCGCCGAGATCAAGACCTTCTACGGCCAGAGCCAGGTGCTGTTCGGCATGTCGCTCGCCGTGAAGGCCGGCGAGGTGGTCACGCTCATGGGCCGCAACGGCATGGGCAAGTCGACGACCATTCGCTCGGTGATGGGCCTGACGCCGGCGCGCGGCGGCAGCATCTATTTCGATGGGCGCGAGATCCACGACCTTTCCTCGTATTCCGTGGCGCGGCTCGGGGTGGGGCTCGTCCCCGAGGGCCGGCAGGTTTTCCCCAACCTCACGGTCGAGGAGAATCTCGTCGCCACCGCGCACAATCGCGCCGGCGTCAAGAACCCGTGGACGCTGCCCCGCATCTACCAGCTCTTCCCCGCCATCGCCGAGCGCCGTACCAACATGGGCAACCAGCTTTCGGGCGGCGAGCAGCAGATGCTCGCGGTCGGCCGCGCGCTGATGACCAATCCGCGCCTGCTCATCCTCGACGAGGCGACCGAGGGGCTCGCGCCGCTGATCCGCCAGGAGATCTGGAAGACGCTCGAGAAGCTGAAGGCCGCCGGCCAGTCGATCCTCGTCGTCGACAAGAACGTCGACGCGCTCGCCCGCATCGCCGACCGCCACTACATCATCGAGAAGGGCCGCGTGGTCTGGACCGGCACCTCGCCGCAGCTCCAGGCCGACAAGGAGCTTCAGCACAAGTATTTGGGTGTGTAGCAAAGCGCCTGAAGCGTAGGGGCGCGCTGCGCGCGCCCTCTTTCCGCCGGCGAAGCGCCGGCACATGGCGCTGAAGTTTTGCACCACTCCCACGATTGTCATGCGACGGCAGGGCGCGCGCAGCGCGCCCCTACGGGGTCCAGCACCGATTCCCACTTCGATTGACTGGCACTAGGATGCGCGCATGGACAGCGCCACCCTCTCCTATTCCCACGGCACCTCCGACCGCCCGCTGATCGGGGAAACCGTCGGCGCGCTGCTCGACCGCGTCGCGGCGCAGCACGGCAACCGCCCGGCGCTCGTCGTGCGCCACCAGAGCATCCGCTGGAGCTATGCCGAATTCGCGCGCCGCGCCGAGGCGCTGGCCGCCGGCCTGCTCGCGCTCGGCCTCGAGCCCGGCGACCGCATCGGCATCTGGGCGCCCAATTGCGCCGAATGGGTGCTGACGCAGTTCGCGACCGCCAAGGCCGGACTCGTCCTCGTCAACATCAACCCGGCCTATCGCCGCGCCGAGCTCGAATACGCGCTCGACAAGGTCGCGTGCAAGGCGCTGATCCTGGCGCCGGCGCTCAAGACCAGCGATTACCTCGCGATCCTGAACGATCTCGCGCCGGAGCTGAAGTCCTCGGCACGCGGCCACCTCGCCGCCAAGGCGCTGCCGCATCTCCGCACCGTCGTGAGGCTTGGCACCGAGCGCACACCCGGCATGATGAATTTCGACGAGATCGCGACCCGCGGCGGCGCCGCCGAAAAGGGGCGACTCGCCGAGCTTGCCGGCGCGCTGCAATTCGACGATCCGATCAACATTCAGTTCACCTCGGGCACGACGGGATTCCCTAAGGGCGCCACGCTTACCCACCACAACATCGTCAACAACGGCTACTTCATCGGCGAGGCGATGCGCCTTTCGCCCGAGGACAAGCTCTGCATTCCGGTGCCGCTCTATCACTGCTTCGGCATGGTGCTCGGCAATCTCGCTTGCGTGACGCATGGCGCGGCGATGGTGTATCCCGCCGAGGTATTCGACCCGGTCTCGGCGCTGGAGGCGGTGGCGAGCGAGCGCTGCACGGCGTTGCATGGCGTGCCGACCATGTTCATCGCCGAACTGGACCATCCGCGCTTCGGCGAGTTCGACCTCTCGTCACTGCGCACCGGCATCATGGCAGGCTCGCCGTGCCCGATCGAGGTGATGAAGCGCGTCGTCGAGCGCATGAACATGCGCGAGGTGACGATCGCCTACGGCATGACCGAGACCTCGCCGGTCTCGACGCAGAGCTCGACCGACGATCCGCTCGAAAAGCGCGTCTCGACCGTGGGGCGCGTGCAGCCGCACATCGAGGTGAAGCTCGTCGACACGGCGGGCCGCATCGTGCCGCGCGGCACGCCGGGCGAGCTCTGCACCCGCGGCTACTCGGTGATGCGCGGCTACTGGGCCGACGACGAGAAGACCAAGGACGCCATCGACGCCGGCGGCTGGATGCACACCGGCGACCTCGCCACGATGGACGGGGAAGGCTACGTCAACATCGTCGGGCGCCTCAAAGACATGGTGATCCGCGGCGGCGAGAACGTCTATCCGCGCGAGATCGAGGAGTTCCTTTACCGGCACCCCAAGATCCAGGACGTGCAGGTGATCGGCGTGCCCGACTTGAAATACGGCGAGGAGGTGTGCGCCTGGGTGAAGCTGCGCCCCGGCGAGAGCGCCACCGAGGACGAGATCCGCGCCTTCTGCAAGGGCCAGATCGCCCACTACAAGATCCCGCGCTATGTGCGCTTCGTCGACGGCTTCCCGATGACCGTCACCGGCAAGGTGCAGAAATTCGCGATGCGCGAGGAGACGATGCAGGCGCTGGGCTTGAAGGCGGAGAAGACGGCGTAGCAAATTTACCGCGTCATCCCGACCGGAGCACGGCGCCTTCGCGCCGTGCGGAGCGGAGGGATCGCGTCGGCCCGCAAGTGCGGGCTTTCTTGCCAATTCGCGCCTTCGCGCGAAATTGGCCGGAAGACCGCGCGGCGGTTCGACCCGATCCCTCCACTCCGCGGTCGCGCCAAGTGGCGCGCCCGCTCCGGTCGGGATGACGATTGGTGTGGAAAGGCGCCGCTAGGCCGGCAGCTTAAGCCTTCCCTTGATGATCTTCCGCGTCGGCGTCAGCGGCATTTCGGTGACGACGACGAGGCGTTCGGGCAGCTTCAGCTTCGCGATGCCTTGGCCGAGGAGGTAGGCGCAGAGATCGTCGAGCGACGGCGCGGCGGCGCCGGGGCAGAGCGTGACGAACGCGCAGGCGCGCTCGCCGAGGACCGGGTCCGCCATCGGCACGATGGCGGATTGGAGGATCGCGGAATGCGCGTCGAGCAGGTCCTCGACGTCGCGCGGGTTGAACTTCACGCCGCCGCGGCTGATCACATCCTTGCTGCGGCCGGTGATCGCGACGTTGCCGGCGGCGTCCGCCGTGGCGAGATCGCCGGTGCGGTACCAGCCGTCTGCCGTGAAGCCCGCCTCGTTCGCCGCCGGATTGTTGAAGAAGCCGGGAAACAGCAGGCAGCCGCGCACCTGCAGCTCGCCCTCCTCGCCCGGCGGGCGCGGCCGCCCCTCCGCATCGACGATGCGGATTTCGGTGCCGGGGCTCGGACGGCCGGCGCTGTTCGCGGCGATGTCGATGGAATCGCCCGGGCGCGTGTAAAGCGCGCCTTGCGTCTCGGTCATGCCCCAGAGCTGCGTCACCGCGCAGCGCGACATCTGCGCCGCCGTCCAGCGCACGAGATCGGGCGGGCATGCGCTGCCCGACATGATCATCATCCTGAGCGACGAGAAATCGTGCTTGGCGACGAGGTCCTGCGCGCGTAGCGCGGCGAAATGCGCGGGCGCCGTCCAGAGCGCGGTCGGTTTATCGCGCGCGATCGTGATCGCAAGGTCCGTCGGCGTGAACGTGGGCAGCAGCACCATCGCCGCGCCGCCGGCCATCGCCACATGAACGCTGTAGAGGCCGAACAAGTGCGTGAACGGCGCAGCCGAAAGCATGCGATCGTCGCCGCTGATCTTGTGCTCGGGCGCGCCGAGGCGCGCGTTCGAGAGGATCGTGTGGTAGTTGTGCGGCACGCCCTTGGGCGCCGCCGTGGTGCCCGAGGTGTAGAGCAGCAGGAACGGATCGGCGGCCACCGGCGGATCGACCGCCTCCGCATCGAGCGGCGGCGATTGCTCGATCATTTCGCCGAGCACGAAGCTGCCTTGCACCTTCGCTCCGTGCGCGATCACGGCCTTCAATTGCGGCAGGCGCGCGCGCATCGCGAGCACCGCTTCGGCCGGGCGGAAATCCTTGGCCTCGGCGAGCACGATCGCCGCGGCCGCCTTGTTGTGCGCGAGCAGGTTCTCGATCTCGGCCGCGCGATAGGGCATGTGCAAGGTCGAGAGCACGGCGCCCAGGCGGCAGATCGCGAAGTAGGCGACGATGAATTCCGGAATGTTCGGAAGCTGCACCGCCACCACGTCGCCCCTGGCGACGCCGGCGCGATTGAGCGCGCCCGCAAGGCGCTCCACTTTTTCCGCGAGGTGGCTCCAGCTCAGCACCGTGCCGGCGTGGATGACCGCCGGCGCATCGGGCCGCTCGGCCGCGTGGCGCGCGAGCCATTTCGTGATCGTATCGTCGCGCCACCAGCCGCGGCGCACATACTCGCGCGCGCGCTCGGGATCGAAGCGGACAGCGGCGCGGAGGGCCAGCGCGGCCTCGCCGTAGCGGAAATGGTTGAGCTCCGGCGTGAAGCGCTCGGCGCGGAAGCGCTTCCCGCCGCCGAGCTCGAGCAGGCGCGCGTGGTGGCCGGTGCGGAACTTCCTCCGCTCCATCACCGTGCGGATGAACAGCACCTGGTTGCGCGTGAGGCCGAGCCGGTCCGCGATCTGCTGGTCGGTGAGGCCCATGTCCTCTTTCTGGCGCTCGATCTCGGCCCAGTCGAGCGTCCGCACCGGATCGCCGGTGCGTTCCTGGTAATTGTGGCTCATGCGGAAGACGAGGTCGCCGAACGTGGCGATCATCTCCTCCGTGACGCCGATCTGCTCGCGCGTCAGACCTCGCGCCATAGGCTCTCTCTTCGGACGAAGATTGGCAGGGAGGCGGGGAGGCGGGGAGCAGGAAAAATGACGCGCAAAGCGCGCGAAGAATTTACTCCCCGTCTCCCCGCCTCCCTGCGCACTTACTTTTTCTCCGCGGCGGCGCGCTGGGCTTCGCCGCGCAGCAGGGGATCGGCGAGCGGGGCCTTGGTCGCAATCGGGCAGGCGCGCATGCATTCGAAGCATTGCGCGAACCAGCCGCCCGAGCCGGCCGAGACCTTGTACCAGAGCAT
>Ga0187892_10000306_pt1 | contig 129989 bp, 124 predicted proteins | sample MA1701073metaG_FD_139345 | JGI IMG/M metagenome (GOLD analysis project Ga0187892, IMG submission 139345) | Bio-ooze microbial communities from a basaltic lava cave in the Kipuka Kanohina Cave System on the Island of Hawaii, USA - MA170107-3 metaG ... | reverse complement strand
TACTCGGCATAGAGTACGCGGGCCATCTGGTTGTTCCCACCGGAGCGCTCGATCGCCTCCTCGAACGCCCGGCGGCCGTCCTCGGGCCTGCCGCCGAGACTTTCTGGCCGCAGCGACGCCATGACGCCGAGGTACATCAGCGCGGTGCCGCGGTCGTGCCCGCGATCGAGTGCCACGATGCGGCGGAACAGCGACTCGACCTTCGGGAGCTCCGCGATACGCTCGAAGTCCTCCGCGCCCGCCTGGATTGCGCCTGCCCACGCCGACGCAAGCGTGTAAGCGAGGTCGAGCTCGTTCTCGCCGACACCGGCGAGCGCGGCTTCGAACGTCTCGAAGTCTCCGTCGAGCGCCGCGCAGAGCGGCGCGTCGCCGGCACAGACCGCATGGCGAGCGTGTGCGAGCGCCTTCGCGGCGAGCGATCTCCGCCGTTCGGGCTCGTCGACGAAGCCGCCCGCGTAGGCGCCGTAGAGGCGCGAGGCAGCGAGCCTAAGGTCGACGCTCTCGGGGTCGCCCTCGATCAGCCCGTCCAGCAGGAGGAGGTACGCGGGCAGCCCGTCCGCAACGGTGGCGGGGTCGTCCTGGTTCAGGACCCCGGCGGCGAGATTGCGCCCGAGGCCCGAGGTCGCTTTCGAGACGACGCTCGCGCAACCTGCCAGCGCGAGCACCGCGCCGAGCGCGAGTGCCGCGCGCCATCGCCGTCCGTTCATGTCTTCATCCCAGAGAGCCGGGGGATTCTAGCCGCTGCGTCGTGACGCGCGCAGCCGTGCTAGGCCCCCCGGAGCTCGGTGGCCTCGAGCGTGTTCTGGACCAGCATCGCGACGGTCATGGGACCGACGCCGCCCGGCACGGGCGTGATCCACGAGGCGCGCTCGCGCGCACGCGCATGATCGACGTCGCCGACGAGCCTACCGTCGCCGAGCCGGTTGATGCCGACGTCGACGACGATCGCGCCGTCGCGGATCCACCCGCCTTCGACCACGCCCGGCTTGCCGACCGCGACAACGAGGATCTCGCCCTCGCCGACATGGCGCGCGAGGTCGACCGTGAACTTGTGGCAGCAGGTCACCGTGCAACCCGCGAGCAGGAGCTCGAGCGCCATCGGCCGCCCGACGTGATTCGAGACCCCGATGACGACCGCGTGGCGTCCGCGCACCGGCCGGTCGGTGTGCGCGAGCAGCGTCATGATGCCCTTCGGCGTGCACGGCCTCAGCCCGGGCTGCCGCAGCGCGAGCCGGCCGACGTTCTCGGCGTGGAAGCCGTCGACGTCCTTGTCGGGGCGGATGCGCTGGATCAGGGCGGTCGTGTCGATGTGCGGCGGCAGCGGCAGCTGCACGAGCACGCCGTGCACCTCGTCGTCGGCGTTGAGCCGGTCGACCAGCGCGAAAAGATCGGCCTGCGTGGTCGAGAGCGGCAGGTCGAAATCGAACGACACGAAGCCGACGCGTTCGCACGCGCGGCGCTTGTTCCGCACGTAGACCGCGGACGCCGGATCCTCGCCGACCATGACGACCGCGAGGCCGGGCGCACGCAACCCCGACGATGCACGGGCACGGACGCGGCGCCGGACGTTGTCGAGCACGCCTTCGGCGATCTTCTTGCCGTCGAGGATTTTCGCGGGCATGCGCGGGCTCGCTGTCTAAGGCCGCGATTGTAAGGGCCCGCGCGCTAGAATCGACGAGGTTTCGCAAGAGGATCCCGTCCGGTGGAACTCGACACCGAAGCTTCGGCCGCCGCATTCCGCCGGCTCGTCGCGCACCTGCGCGAGCGGCACGACGTCCAGAACATCGACCTCATGAACCTCGCGGGGTTTTGCCGCAACTGCCTCGCCGACTGGTATCGCGAAGCCGCGAACGTGCGCGGCGCGGCCCTAGACAAGGACGCCGCGCGCACGCTCGTCTACGGCATGCCGCCGGCCGAGTGGAAGGCGAAGTACCAGCGCCCGGCCGACGCGGCCGCCCAGGATGCGTTCGCCGCGGCGCGCGCGGCCGCACGCGGGCATTCGCCGACGGATTGAGCCCGCGCGTACTCCTACGCGCCGAGGCAGACCCGCGCGGCCGCGCCCACCGCGCGTCGATTCGGGCCGCAACCCGGGCAATCCGGATCGCGCCGGAGCGTGAGCTCGCGAACCCGCATCGGGCGCGCGTCGATGTGGGCGACGCGACCGGAGAGCGGTTCGCCGAGGCCGAGGATCAGCTTGATCGTCTCGCTGGCCTGCATGATGCCGACGAGCCCCGGCACGACGCCTAGCACGCCGGCTTCCGCGCAGTTCGGTGCGGCTTCGGGCGGCGGGGGCTCGGGGAACAGGCAGCGGTAGCACGGGCCGGCGCCGAGCACGAAGACGGAGACCTGTCCTTCGTAGCGGTGGACCGCTCCGTACACGAGCGGAATGCGCGCCGCGACGCACGCGGCGTTCAGCGCGTAGCGCGCGGCGAAGTTGTCGGAGCCGTCGAGCACGACGTCGCAGCCGGCCACGAGCGCTGCCGCGTTCCCGTCGTCGAGGCGGGCATCGATCGCCTCCACCGCAACGCGTGGGTTGAGCGCCGCCAATGTCGCCTGCGCTGATGTGGCTTTCGGATCGCCGACGCGAGCGTCGGCGTGCAAGATCTGGCGGTGCAGGTTGCTGCGATCGACGCGATCGGGGTCGACGATGCGCAACCGCCCGACGCCCGCCGCGGCGAGGTAATACGCGGCCGGTGAGCCGAGACCGCCGGCGCCGACGACGAGCACGCGCGCTGCGGTGAGCTTGAGCTGTCCGGCCTCGCCCACTTCCGGCAGCACGAGCTGCCGTGCGTAGCGCTCGCGCGCGTCGGCGTCGAGCGTCGAGACGATCTCGAACGGCAACCCTTCGCGCTTCCAGCGCGTGAAGCCGCCGGTCACCGACGCGACCCGCCCATAACCGCGCGCGCGCAGCGCTTCGACCGCGCGCAGCGAGCGCGAGCCGCCGCCGCAGATCGCGAGCACCGCGGTACCGGGCTCGACGCCTTCGTCGGCGAGTCCCTCGACCAGTCGCGCAAGCGGTACGCGCAGCGCGCCGATCGGCGTGCCGAGCGCCCATTCGCCCGGCTCGCGTACGTCGACGAGCACGGCGCCGGCGGCGAGTCGCGCATGCGCCTGCGCGGGGGAGACCTCTTCGGGTGCGTCGGGGGCGGCAGCCATGCCGCGATGTTACGCCGCCGCGCCGCGAAACCGGTGCACGCGCACGACCTCGCCGACCTCGAAGCGCCGCGCCTCGGCGGCGAGCTCGGCGAGGGCGTCCGACTCGACCAGCGAGCGCAGCGCACCCGACGAGAGCGACGCATGGAGATCGACGTGCAGCACGCCGTGCTCGTCGCAGCGCAGCGTCGCGCGGCGCAGCTCGAGCCGGTCGTGCCGCTTGTCGACCGGCGTCGCGAGCCGCGCGCAGACGACCTCGCGTCGCGGCGGCGCGCGCATCAGCATTGCGAGCGCGGGCTCGACGAGTGCGATGAAGGTCGCGAACACGGAAACCGGGTTGCCCGGCAGCGAGAACACCGGCGTCCCGTAGACCTCGCCGAACAACACCGGCATGCCGGGACGCATCCGCACCTTCCAGAACCCGATGCGGCCGAGCCGCTCGACGAGGCCCGGAAGAAAGTCGGCTTCACCGGCCGAGACGCCGCCGGTCGTCAGCACGAGGTCGGCGGCGCGCGCCGCGCGCGCGAGCGCCGCGGCGATCGCGTCGGGCTCGTCCGCGACGAGCTCGACCGAGCTCGCGCGCGCGCCGTTCTCGGCGACCAGCGCACGCAGCAGTGCGCCGTTCGATTCGTAGCGCTGGCCGGGCCCGCGCGGCATGCCCGCGCGCACCAGCTCATCACCGCCGACCACGATCGCGACGCGCGGCATCGCGCGCACCGTGAGCGTCTCGAGGCCGAACGCCCGTGCCGCCGCGAGCTCGGCGGGCCCGAGCCGGCGCCCGTGCGGCACGACGGGCGAGCCCGACGCGAAGTCGTCGCAGGGGCCACGCACGTTCGCGCGCTCGGCCGTGCCCGCAACGAGCACGACCGTGTCACCCTCGACGCGTGCATGCTCCTTGATCACGACGGTGTCGGCGCCCTCGGGCAACGCCGCGCCGGTCGTGATCCGCGCGCATTGGCCGGGCTCGATGCGCGCCGGGCCCACGTGACCCGCGAGCAGCGTGCCGGCGACCTGCAGGCGCGTCTCGTTGTCGCGCGCGAGATCGGCGTATCGCACCGCGTATCCGTCCATCGCGCTGTTCGCGAAACCGGGCAGGTCGAACGGCGCGGCGAGGTCCTCGGCGAGGACGCGTCCGAGCGCCGCCTCGACGTCGACGCGCTCGATCGCGGCGACGCGCGCGGCGAACGCCTCCTGCACGATCGCCTGCGCCGCCTCGAGCGCGATCACGCGAGCGTCTCGGCCGAGTTGAGGTTCGCGAACGCGCCGGGGTCCGCCTCGACGTCGACCTCGACGCATCCGAGCCGGTCCTGGAAGCCGTGGACTGCGAGCTCGCCGTGCGCGACGGCGTATCGCGCGGCGACCGCGGCCTCGCGCGTGCGGTAGAGCGCGAACAGCGGCTCGCGGCGCGCCGCGACGCGCGCGACTGCGCACGCACGATCGGACGCGGCGAGCGCGCGCGACAGGCGGCGCGGCAGCTCGATCGGCCACGTCGGCACGTCGACCGGGACGGTCAGCAGGCGGTCGTGACGCGACAGCGTCAGCGCGCGAGCGATTCCCGCGAGCGGGCCGCGGAACGCCGACGGCTCCTCGTCGGTGACCACGGCGTGCCCATGCTGCAGGTAGACGTCGAGATGGCGGTTCGCGCTGATCAGGATTTCCGATGCGCCGCTTTCGGCGAGGCGCCGGACCGCGAGCTCCACGAGCGGCGTCCCGCGCCACGCGATGAGGCCCTTGTCGCGGCCGCCGACGCGCGTCCCGGCGCCGCCGGACAGCACCACCGCCGCGAACGGCTCAGCGCCGTTTGACATGGCGGATCAGGCGCTGCCGCTTCTTCTTTTGTCGTTCGGTGAGCGGGTTCGAGCGCCCCTCGTAGGGATTCGCGCCTTCGCGGAACTCGAGCCGCACCGGCGTTCCGACCAGGCGGAAGCGCTTGCGGAAGAAATTCTCGAGATAGCGCTTGTACGACTCGGCGAGCGTCCTGACGCGCGAGCCGTGGATCACGATACGCGGCGGCAGCTTGCCGCCCTGGTGCGCGTAGCGCAGCTTCGACGCGCGGCCCTGCACCAGCGGCGGCTGGTACGCCTCGTACGCGGCGTGCAGTGCTTCGGTCAGCTCGTGCGAGGAGATGTCGCGCGTCGCCGAGCGGTGCGCCTTGACGATCGTCTGGGTCAGCTCGCCGAGGCCCGAACCGTGCTTCGCGGAAATGAAATGGCGCGCCGCGTACGGGACGAAGTCGAGCCGGCGATCGAGCTCGCTCTTGCAGCGCTCGCGCTGATACGCGTCGAGGCCGTCCCACTTGTTGAACGCGAGCACGAGCGCCCGGCCCGCTTCGAGCGCGTGGCCGAGCACGGTGAGGTCCTGGTCGGTCACGCCTTCGGTCGCGTCGAGCAGTACGACCGCGACATGCGCATGTTCCAGCGCCTGCAGCGTCTTGATGACCGAGAATTTTTCGACCGCTTCCTCGACCCGCGCGCGGCGTCGCACGCCGGCCGTGTCGATCAGCGTGAAGCGCTTGCCGTCGCGCTCGACCGGCACCTCGATCGCGTCGCGTGTCGTGCCCGGAACCTCGGACGCGATCATGCGCTCCTCGCCGAGCAGCCGGTTGACGAGCGTCGACTTCCCGACGTTCGGGCGGCCTACGACCGCGACGCGGATGCCCTCGTCGACCGCGGGTGCTTCGCTGCGCTCGGACGGGAGCTGCGCTTCGATCGCAGCGAGGAGCTCGTCGACGCCGCCCCGGTGCGCGGCCGACAGCGGCAGCGTCGTCTCGGCGCCGAGCGCGCCGAACTCCGCGACCGACTGGAGCTCGTCGGTCCCGTCGACCTTGTTGACCGCGACGACGAACGACTTTCCCGAGCGTCGCACGCGATCGAGGATCGCGCGATCCAGCGGCAACACGCCGTCGCGCGCATCGACCACGAGCACGACGACCGAGGCCTCGTCGATCGCTGCTTCCGACTGCTGCGCCGTGAGCCCCGCGATGCCCTCGTCCTCGCCGGTGAGCCCACCCGTGTCGACGACGACGAACGAATGCTCGAGCAGCCGGCAGACGCCGTAGTTGCGGTCACGCGTGACGCCGGGCTCGTCGTGGACGAGCGCGTCGCGCGTGCGCGTCAGCGCATTGAACAGCGTCGACTTGCCGACATTCGGCCGGCCTACCAGGGCGACGACGGGAAGCATGCAGGCATCGCGCGCGACGGCTCAACCACCGCCGACGCGGATCGCGGCGAGCGTTCCGTCGGAGTTCGCGACGTAGACCGTGTCGCCGACCGCGAGCGGTGCGGCGCGGATCGGGTCGTCGCCGACGCGCGTGCGCGCTGCGATCGAGCCGTCCTCGGCCGAGAGCACGTGGACGTAGCCCTCGAAGTCGCCGACCACCACGTGCCCGCCGGCGAACACCGGCGTCGAGAGCCAGCGGTGCGCGAGCGCGTCCTGCTGCCACAGCGACGCGCCGCTGCGCGCGTCGAGCGCCCAGACCGAGCCGTCCTGGTCGCTGACGTAAAGGTTCTCGCCCGAAAGCGTGAGCCCGCCGAACGCCGACATCTCGCGGCTCCAGCCCTGGCGGCCGGTGTCGGTCGCGAGCGCGCCGACCTGGCCGCGGTACGTCACCGCGAAGATCTCTCCGTTGCTGCCGCCGATCTCGCCGTCGATGTCGACCAGCCGCTCGAGCTCGGTGCGGCCTTCCGACTGCGCGACGGCCTGCTCCCATTTCAGCGAGCCGCTCTTCAAGTCGAGCGCGACGGCCTTGCCGTTGTCGTAGCCGACGTAGACCGTTCCTGCCGAGATCATCGGTGCACTGTTGCCGCGCAGCGCGAGCAGCGGCACGCCGCGGTCGAACACCCAGCGCCGCGCGCCGTCGTTCGCGGCGAAACCGAACACGCGGCCGTCGTGCGCGCGCACTACCACGATGCCGTCCTCGACCGCTGGCGCCGCGATGACTTCGGACGGCACCTCGGTGCGCCAGAGCTCGTTGCCCGACTCCGCGTCGAGCGCGACGATCGCGCCGTCGAGACCACCGACCGCGACGACGCCGCCGCCGAAGCCCGCGCCCGATCCGACCGCCTCGCCGATCTCGGCGCGCCAGAGCTCGCGGCCGCTCGCAGCGTCGAGCGCGTAGACCCCGCCCTCGATGTCGCTCGCGTAGATCCGGCCGTCGCCGAACGCGGGCCGCAGCCTCAGGCCCGCCTTGGCCGAGCCTTCGCCGAGATCGCGCGACCAGATCGCGTCGATCGCGATCGTCGGCGAAATCTCGGTCAGCTCCGCCGGGGGCTCGAGGTTGTCCTTGCTCGGCGACTTGAACATGCCGCAGCCGGAAAGCGCAGCCGCGAGCGCGGCGGCGAGCATCAGTCGTTTGATCATGACGGTTTGGCTTCCTTTTCGGCGGGCTGCGTCGCGACCGCGGCGCCGGCGTCGATCGCGTCGTCGCGCTTCATCTCGACGAAGCCGCGGCGCGGGGAGCTCGCATCGAGCGCCGTCAGCGCCTCGTCGTAGGCACGTCCTGCCTCGCTCGCCCTGCCGAGCGCGCGGAGCGCGTCGCCGCGAATCTCGGCAGCGATCGCCCGGTACGCGTTCGAGACGCCGGTCGCGAGATCGAGTGCCGCCTGGGCCTGTCCCTCGGCGAGTCGGGCTTGCGCCAGGCGCAACGTCGCGAGATCGCGCAGCGGTCCCAGCGTCGCGTGCTCGCGCGCCCATTCGAGCTCGGCGGCCGCGGCCTTCGTGTCCTTCGCCTCGAGCTGCTCCTGCGCCTCGCGCAGCGCCGCGAACACGGCATAGGGCGTCGCGGCGTACTTCTCGCGGATCTCGGCGCGGAGCTTCGCGACGGTGTCGGCGTCGTCGGCGTCGTAGGCCGCGATCAGCGCCGCGTACTGGCTCTGCGCCTGCGACGCGCGCTCGACCTTCATCGACTTCCACTGGTTCCAGCCGAACAGCGCGCCGATGCCGACCACGATGCCGATCACGATCGCGTTGATGTTCTGTCGCAGCCAATTGCGCACGAACTCGCTCTGTTCGTGCTCGTCCATCATTTCGATTGCCATGGTTCTACCGGATGCGCCGAGGGGCGCGAGTCAAAGACGCAATGATGCCACTGCCGCGCGGCTGAGGCACGGCCGTCGGCCGCGACGCGGCCGTGCGGGATCTCAGCGGGCCGAAATCGCGGGAATCGCGACGCGCGCGACATTCGCGCGCGTCAACGGCGCGAGGTCGACCGCCGTACCGTCGATCGCGACGCTCGCGCCGCGGCTGTTGCCGATGCGAAGCTCGGCCCCTTCGCCCACGTCGTACGACCGGCTCGAACCGGCCGGCAGCAGTGCGTACTCGAGCCGCTTGCCGTCCGCGCTGGTCAGCTCGATCCAGCTCGCCTGAGTCAGCACGAGCGCGACGGTCCGCCCCGCGGCTTCTGGCGCCGCTGCCGCGGCCGAAGGCATCGGCGCCATCGCTGCCATGACGGGCCGCAGCGGATCGGGCGCAGGCAGCGCCGCGACCTCGGGCGGCCCGACCTCGGCCGCGTCGCCGGGGTCGCTCGCGCTCAGCACGGGCGGTGGCGAGACACGAACCGCGAGCTCGGACGTTCCGCCGTCGAGCGACGCGAGCGACGGACGCGCCTCGGGCAGCAGCGCACCCTGGCGCGCGGCCCACAGCAGCGGAACGACGAACACCGCCGTGAGCACGCCGTAGACGAGCAGCGAGCCGTAGCGCGACGTGATGTAGTGCGAGCGCGAGACCGTCTGCGTCGCGACCAGCGGCGGCGGCACCGTACCGGTTTCCGCGAGCGCCGCCGTCACGACGACGTCGGGCAGTCCGACCAGCCGCGCATAGCTGCGCAGGTAGCCGCGCAGATAGACCGGCGCGCCGACCGCGTCGAAGCGATCGTCTTCGATCTCCGCGAGCCGGGCGCCCGGGATCCGGAGCCCGCGCGACACCTGCTCGAGCCCGAGGCCGCGCGCCTCGCGCGCGTTGCGCAGGCGTGCGCCGAGCGAGAGTTTCGGCAGCGCGGCGCGCGGAGCGGCGTCCTGCTCGAACAGATGACCGGTCGAGTCGTCGACGAGCTCGGGCTCGGGCTCGGGTTCCGGTGACGAGGGCACGAAGGCGACCGTCGCCGTGTCGACGGCGTCGTCATCGAGTCCGAGCGAGAGCTGATCCGTCGCGGTGCCGTGCATCCCTGCACTCTCGTCGCGTTCAGTCTGGGGTGTGCTCATCGTTTGGCTTCTGATTCTGTTCTCAGGCCCTGCGCCTGCTCCGACTCGGGGAAGTCACGGAGCAGCCTGTCCTTGTAATCACGTGCCGCACGCTTGTCTCCGAGCGCTTCCTCGATGCGCACCGCGAGCACCAGCGCTTCCGGTCCGGCGCGGCCGCCTGCGTCGTGCCGCTGCACGAACGCGCGTGCGCGGAAGTACTCGCCCTTCCCGTACAGGATCTCGGCGAGGCTGCGCAGCGCTTCGGGCTCGTCGGGCTTGAGCGAGAGCGCATTGCGGAAGCTCTGTTCGGCGAGCTCGGGCTTCTGCCACTTGAGCGCGCACGTGCCGCGGTTCGTGAGGGCGACCGACGGCGTTTCGTAGAAGGGGTCCTGCAGCGCGCGCGCGTAGTAGCGGTCCGCCTCCTCGTAGCGTCCGAGCTTGCAGAGGAACGTGCCGTAGTTGTTGTTGACGACACCGGACTTCGGCGCGAGCTCGCTCGCGCGCTTGTAGTGGCGCGCAGCGGATTCGGGATCGCCGATCTGCTCGTACAGCACCGCGATGACGGTGTGCGCGTCGGTCAGCTTCGGATCGAGCTCGAGCGCCTTGTCGAGCTTCTCCTTCGCGATCTCGAACTTGCCCTGGCGCATGTAGCTCTGGCCGAGGCTGACGTTGACCGCGGCGGCGCTGTCGCCGCCGCCGCTGTTCTTCGATCGCGAACGCGACGAGCCGGTGGTCTGGCAGCCCGACAGCACGACGAGCCCGAGCAGCGCGACGACGATCGTGCGCAGCGCGAGCCTGGTGCCACCGGCGTCACGCCGCATCGGCCGCCCTCCCCTCGATGCGCTCGCGGAACTCGCGCGAGCGGCGCGTGCGGTCCATGACCTTGCCGACCAGCTGGCCGCAGGCGGCGTCGATGTCGTCCCCGCGCGTGCGCCGCACCGTCGTCATGACGCCGGCGTCGAGCACGAGCTTCTGGAACGCGCGGATCGTCGGTTCGTCCGAGCGTTCGAACTCGGTGCCGGGGAACGGGTTGAACGGAATCAGGTTGAGCTTCGACGGCACGCGGCGCAGCAGCTTGACCAGCCGCTTCGCCTGCTCGGGCTGGTCGTTGACGCCCTTCATCAGCGTGTACTCGAACGTCACCGTGCAGCGCGGGCGCTTCGCGACGTAGCGATTGCACGCGTCGAGCAGCTCGGCGATCGGATACTTCTTGTTGAGCGGAACGAGCCGGTCGCGCAGCTCGTCGGTCGGCGCGTGCAGCGAGACCGCGAGGCTCACGTCGCTCTCTTCCGAGAGCCGGTCGATCATCGGGACGAGACCCGCGGTCGACAGCGTGACGCGCTTGTTCGCGAGACCGAAGCCCAGGTCATCGCGCATGAGGCTCATCGCGCGCACGACGTTGTCGAAGTTCAGCAGCGGCTCGCCCATGCCCATCATCACGACGTTGGTGATGCGGCGGTTCTGGTGCGTGACGTTGCCGAGCGCGTGCGCCGCATTCCAGACCTGGCCGATGATCTCGGCGGTCGAGAGGTTGCGGTTGAAGCCCTGGGTCGCGGTCGAGCAGAAGCGGCAGTTGAGACCGCAGCCGACCTGCGACGAGACGCAGAGCGTGCCGCGTGTCGGCTCCGGGATGTAGACGGTCTCGACCGCGTTGCCGCCGTCGAGGCCGAGCATCCACTTGCAGGTGCCGTCGGTCGAGCGCTGCTCGACCAGCACGCGCGGCGGTCTGACCTCCGCGCTCTCCTCGAGCTTCGCGCGCAGCGACTTCCCGAGGTCGGTCATCTTCGCGAAATCGGCGACGCGCTGGTGATAGATCCACTTCATCACCTGGTGCGCGCGGAAACGCTTCTCGCCGAGCGCCTCGAAAAACGCCTCCATCCCCGACCGATCGAGGTCGAGCAGATTGGTTTTCTGATTGGAGACGTTGTCAGTCAAGCGACGAGCTACCGACTGAAGAGTTCGATGTCCGAAAAGAAATACCTGATCTCGTTCGCCGCAGTTTCAGGCGCGTCGGAGCCGTGCACCGCGTTTGCGTCGATCGAATCGGCGAAATCCGCGCGGATCGTGCCCGCCGCGGCCTTCTTCGGATCGGTCGCGCCCATGAGGTCGCGGTTCTTCGCGATCGCGCCTTCGCCTTCGAGCACCTGGATCATGACGGGCCCCGAAATCATGAACTCCACGAGCGCCTTGAAGAACGGACGCTCGCGATGCACCGCGTAGAAACCCTCGGCCTCGGCGCGCGACAGCTGCTTCATCTTCGCCGCGACGACCTTGAGCCCTGCTTTCTCGAACCGCGCGTAGATCTGTCCGACGACGTTCTTCTTGACCGCGTCAGGCTTGACGATCGAAAGGGTGCGCTCCAGCGCCATGGTTGCTCCGTGTTGTGAAAAACAAAAACGATTCGCCGCCGGTGCCCTGGCGTCGTGAACACTTGCGCGGGATTCGAACGCAGAAGACGCGCACGACCCGCGCCCAGGCCCGTGCGTCGTCGGATTGTTCGCCGTTGCGGTCGTGAAACAGTGTGGAGCCTATCACAAATATCGCGACGAAACGGGGTGTTACGGCGACAATCGGGCATACGGTCGAGCACAGTTCGGCACGCTTTGAGCATCCCGGCAAACGGAACCGCGCCGACGTACTCCCACCGTTTTCCGTTACGCTCCGCGCCACGCGCGTCCGCCATGCATGCATTGACCGTCGCGAACGCTGCCGTTACGCTCAAACGCGCGTTTGAACCGTTCGTACGACCCGACGAGTCGCGATGCATCCCCATTTTTCGACCAAGGAACGGATCCTGTCAGCCGCCGAGGAGCTGTTCGCGCGCCACGGCTTCCAGGGCGCCTCGCTGCGGCAGGTCACCGCGGCCGCGAACGTCAACCTCGCGGCGGTCAACTATCACTTCGGCTCCAAGGACAACCTCATCAATGAGGTGTTCCGGCGCCGCCTCGACGAGCTGACCGAGCGCCGCCTCGACGCGCTCAAGACCGCTCGCGGGCAGGCCAAGCCGTCGCTCGAGAAGATCCTCGAGGCGTTCGTCGAGCCCGCGCTCTCGCTGGCGAGCGACAAGCTCGGCGGTGCGTCGTTCATGCGCGTGCTCGCACGGGCTTATGCCGAGCACGACCAGAGCCTGCGCAAATTCCTCTCGGACAACTACGGCTATGTGCTGAAGTCGTTCGCGAGCGCGATCCAGGAGCTCATGCCCGAGCTCGACAAGGAGGCGCTCTACTGGCGCCTCGATTTCATCGCCGGCGCGCTCGCGTACGCGATGAGCGAGTTCGGCATGGTGAAGCGCCCCGCCGGGCGCAGTGAAGAGGAACACCGGCGCCAAGCCGCACGCGAGTTCGTCCGTTTCGCAACCGCGGGCCTGCGCGCCCCGTAACACGCATACCGTCTCTCCTCGCGTCGCGCGGGCGCACGACGCGACGTTCGTACTCCGGAAAGGAATCACCATGTCGATCCCGAGACTACCGATCCGTCGCGTCGCCGTGCTCGGCGCCGGCGTCATGGGCGCGCAGATCGCGGCTCACCTCGTCAACGCATCCGTCGAGACGATCCTGTTCGACCTCGCCGCGAAGGAAGGCGACCCGAACGGCATCGTCGCGAAGGCGATCGCGAACTTGGCGAAGCTCTCGCCGGCGCCGCTCGCGACGAAGTCGCGCGCCGGCGAGATTGTCGCGGCGAACTACGACCGCGACCTCGAGCTCCTGCGCTCGTGCGATCTCGTGATCGAGGCGATCGCCGAGCGCATGGACTGGAAGCGCGACCTCTATTCGAAGATCGTGCCGCACCTGGCGCCGCACGCGACGATCGCGAGCAACACCTCGGGCCTTTCGATCAACGCGCTCGCGGAAGCGCTTCCCGCCGCGACGCACGAGCGCTTCTGCGGCGTGCATTTCTTCAACCCGCCGCGCTACATGCACCTCGCCGAGCTGATCCCGACCGCGAAGACCTCGCGCGCCGTGCTCGACGGGCTCGAGACGTTCCTCGCGACGACACTCGGCAAGGGCGTCGTCTACGCGAAGGACACGCCGAACTTCATCGGCAACCGCATCGGCGTGTTCTCGATCCTCGCGACGATGCACCACACCGAGAAGTTCGGGCTCGGCTTCGACGTGGTCGACGCGCTGACCGGTCCCGCGATCGGCCGGCCGAAGTCGGCGACGTACCGGACCGCCGACGTGGTCGGCCTCGACACGATGGCGCACGTCATCAAGACGATGGCGGACACGCTCCCCAACGATCCGTGGCACCGCTACTTCGCGGCGCCCGCGTGGCTTTCGGCGCTGATCTCGAAGGGCGCGCTCGGCCAGAAGACCAAGGCCGGCATCTTCCGCAAGCAGGGCGAGAACATCGTGGTGCTCGACCTCGGCAAGCAGGACTACGTCGCGTCCGAGGGCAAGGTCAGCGACGAAGTCCAGGCGATCCTCAAGATCCGCGGCCCCGGCGAGAAGCTCGGCAAGCTGCGTGCGTCGAAGGACCCGCAGGCGCAGTTCCTCTGGTCGGTGCTGCGCGATCTCTTCCACTACACCGCGTACCACCTCGCCGACATCGCAGACAACGCGCGCGACGTCGACTTTGCGATTCGCTGGGGCTACGGCTGGCAGCAGGGCCCGTTCGAGCTCTGGCAGGCGGCTGGCTGGAAGGACGCCGCCGGCTGGATCGCCGAGGACGTCGCGGCCGGCAAGGCGATGTCGAACGCCCCGCTGCCGAAGTGGGTGCTCGAGCGCGACGGCGTGCACACGGCGCAGGGCTCGTACTCGCCGAGCGCGAACGCGACGCGGCCGCGCTCGTCGCATCCGGTCTACGCGCGCCAGCACTTCCCCGATCCGATCCTCGGCGAGCGGGCGAAGACGGGTTCGACGATCTTCGAGACCGATGCGCTGCGCTTCTGGTCGCTCGGCGACGACGTCGGCATCGTCTCGTTCAGGACCAAGATGAACACGGTCAGCGGGGCGGTGCTCGAAGGCATCCACCGCGCGTTGGACGAGGCGGAAAAGTCGCTCGCAGGGGTCGTGATCTGGCAGGCCGGTGAGCCGTTCAGCGCGGGCGCCGACCTCTCGGACGCGATCGCGGCGCTGCAGGCCGGCCGCGTCGGCAACTTCGAGGCGATGGTCGCGCGCTTCCAGGCGACCTCGATGCGGATCAAGTATTCGCTCGTGCCGGTCGTCGCGGCGATCCGCGGCATGGCGTTCGGCGGCGGCTGCGAGTTCCAGATGCACGCGGCGAAGACCGTCGCCGCGCTCGAGAGCCACGTCGGCCTCGTCGAGGCCGGCGTCGGCCTCCTGCCCGCGGGCGGCGGTCTCAAGGAGATCGCGGTGCGCGCAGCGCAAGCGCCGGGCGGTGACCCGTTCGCGGCGATCAAGGCGATGTTCGAGACCGTCGCGATGGCGAAAGTGTCGGGCAGCGCGCTCGAAGCGAAGGAGATGGGTCTGCTGCGCCCGACCGACACGGTCGTGTTCCATTCGCACGAGCTGCTCGACGTCGCGATCAACGAGGCGCGCGCGCTCGCCGCATCGGGCTGGCGCCCGCCGCTGTCGTCGCGCCAGATCACCGTCGCAGGCGATACGGGCGTCGCGACGCTCAAGATGATGCTCGTCAACATGCTCGAGGGCGGCTTCGTCTCGAAGCACGACTTCGAGGTCGCGTCGCGGATCGCGACGGTGCTGTGCGGCGGCGAGGTCGAGCGCGGCTCGCAGGTCGACGAACGCTGGCTGCTCGACCTCGAGCGCCAGCACTTCGTCGCGCTCGCGCAGATGCCGAAGACGCAGGAGCGCATACTGCACACCCTCAAAACCGGAAAGCCGTTGAGGAACTGAAACGCAGCTACGTACCCGCTACCGAGCGCAGGATGCGCGAGTCCCGGACAGCACAGGGATGTGCGGTGGTCCGGGACCTCGATCAGATCGCGTCTACGCTGGGCATGAATCACACCGATTCCCGCTTTCGCGGGAATGACGAGAGGGCAAGACCATGTCACGACAAGTCCAGGACGCCTACATCGTCGCCGCCCGCCGCACCGCGGTCGGCAAGGCGCCGCGCGGCGCGTTCCGCAATACGCGCCCCGACGACCTCCTCGCGCATGCGATCCAGGGCACGCTCGCCGACGCGCCGGGCGTCGATCCGAAGGCGATCGAGGACGCGATCATCGGCTGCGCGATGCCGGAGGCCGAGCAGGGCATGAACGTCGCGCGGATCGGCGTGCTGCTCGCGGGCCTGCCCGACACCGTTTCGGCGATGACGATCAACCGGTTCTGCTCGTCGGGTCTGCAGGCCGTCGCGACGGCGGCCGATCGCATCCGCCTCGGCGAAGCCGACCTGATGCTCGCGGGCGGCACCGAGAGCATGAGCATGGTGCCGATGATGGGCTTCAAGCCCGCGATCAATCCCGGCGTGTTCGCCGACGAGAACGTCGCGATCGCGTACGGCATGGGCATCACCGCCGAGCGCGTCGCGGAGCGCTGGAGGGTCAGCCGCGCCGACCAGGACCAGTTCGCGTACGCGTCGCACCAGAAGGCGGTCGCCGCGACGAAGAGCGGCGAGTTCCGCGACGAGATCCTGCCGTACACGCTCGCGGATCGCTATCCGAACCTGGCGAAGCGCGACGTCAAGGCCGACGCGCGCACGATCGACGTCGACGAAGGCCCACGTGCGGACACGACAGCCGAAGCGCTCGCGGCTCTCAAGCCGGTATTTCGTGCGGGCGGGAGCGTGACCGCCGGCAACAGCTCGCAGATGTCCGACGGCGCGGCCGCGGTGCTCATCGCGAGCGAGCGGGCGATCAAGCAGTTCGGGTTGAAACCGCTCGCGCGCTTCGTGAGCTTCGCGGTCGCGGGCGTACCGCCCGACATCATGGGCATCGGCCCGATCGCAGCGATTCCGAAAGCCCTCGCACAAGGGGGCGTGCGCAAGGAAGACCTCGCATGGATCGAGCTCAACGAAGCGTTCGCGGCGCAGGCGCTCGCAGTGATGCGCGATGTCGGGCTCGACCCCGAGCGGGTCAATCCGCTCGGCGGCGCGATCGCGCTCGGCCATCCGCTCGGCGCGACCGGCGCGGTGCGCACCGCGACGCTCGTGCACGGATTGAAGCGCCGCAACCAGAAGTACGGCATGGTGACGATGTGCATCGGCACCGGCATGGGTGCCGCGGGCATCTTCGAGCGCGTCTGAGCACGACGCCGCGCGACGCCGGGACGGTGCGATGCGCCTGATCGGCGTCGCGATGGTCCGGAACGAGGCCGATGTCGTCGAGACCTTCGTCCGGCACAACCTCGCGTTCCTCGACCATCTCGTCGTGGTCGATCACGGCTCGACCGACGCGACCGCGGAGCTCCTGCGCGAGCTCCGCGCCGAGGGGCTTCCGCTCACCATCGGGCTCGATCGTTCGATCGAGTTCCAGCAGGGTCGCGTGCTGAGCGAGGCGATGCGCCGCGCGCTCACCGCGCACGATGCCGACTACGGCTTCGCGCTCGACGCGGACGAGTTCATCGTCGCACCGTCGCGCGCGGCGCTCGAAGCGCAGCTCGCGCGCATCGGCGCGGACTCGATCGGCTACCTGCCCTGGACGCTCTACGTCCCCTCGCCCGCCGTGCCGGCCGATGCGGCGCACCCGTTCGCGCGGCTGCGCCACCGCATCGACGATCCGCGCGTCACGATGGCGAAGGTCGTCGTGCCGCGCACGTTCTCGTCGCGCACCGACCGCTACATCGATTCGGGCAACCACTGGGTCTTCGACGTCGTGCCCGGTGCACCGCAGCGAACGCTCGACGGCGTCACGCTCGACGCGCGGCTCGCGCACCTCCCGTTCCGCTCGGTCGCGCAAACCGCGCAGAAGGTCGTGCTCGGTCATTTCGCGCACCGCCTCGCGTTCGGCTCCGGAGACGACACCGCGCACATCAACTGGCATTGGCGCCACGTCTACGAGCGCGTGCTCGCCGGCGCGCTCGCGCTCGAAGACCTCGCGCTCCTTGCGAAACAGTCGTACCTCGGCGAGCGCGCGTTCGAACACGCACACGACACGGAACCTCCCGTGCTCATCGAGGACCCGCTCCCGATCGCCGAGCCGCTGCGCTACGCCTCGCTCGCGCGCGTCGACCCGCTTGCGCGCCTGGCCGAGTGGACCGACAGGTTGATTGCGTCGCTCGCGCGGTGATGGTCCGATGGCGCGGCGCTTCGGCGCGATCGTGCCACGACTCCGGCCTACGACGTCCGATCCCTCAACGCATCGAGCAGCTCGAACCGCCAGTACTCGAGCTGCGCGCCGAGCATGCCGAGCGGCTTGAAGGTCGAGACGAGGTCGTAGCGAGCATAGTCCTCGAACGCGCGGTCGCCTTCGGCGATCGCGGCCGCGACGATTTCTCCCCCGGCGGTGGTCGTCGCGAAACCATGGCCGCCGAAGCCCTGCGCGCTCCAGAGCCCGGGCTCGACTTCGCGCAGCTGCGGCATCTTCTGCCGCGGGTAGCCCATGAAGCCGCTCCACGCGTAGTCGATCCTCACGTCCGCGAAGCTCGGGAACACGCGCGCGACGTCGCGCTTCAGCAGCCGCGCCACCGCAGCCGGCGAGCGCTCGAGGATCGAGATCCGCCCGCCCCAGAGCAGGCGCGTGTCGGGCAGCGGGCGGTAGTAGTCGAACGCGAAGCGCGTGTCGTAGACCGCAGCGCGTGTGCCCGCGAAGATCTCGCGGATGCGGTCGCCGAGCGGCTCGGTCGCCATCGCATACGTCGCGATCGGGAGGATCGCGCGATCGAAGCGCGAATCGAGCCCGGCGAGGTAGCCGCCACACGCGAGCACGACTTTCTTGGCCCTGATGCTGCCGCCGGGCGTCGTGATGCGCCAGCCGGCGCCGTCGCGCGCCAGCCCCGTCGCGCGCGAGCGCTCGTGGATGCGAATGCCCTGCTCGGCTGCCGCGCGCGAGACGCCCAGCGCGTAGTTCAGCGGATGGACGTGCAGCGCGTTGCGCTCCCACAGGCCCGCGTCGTAGCGCGTCGTCGGGACCAGCTCGCGCATCCGCTCGCGCGGGATCCATTCCCACTCGACACCGTAGTGCTCGCGCAGCAGCACCTGGCGCTCGCGCAACACACGATCGTCGCGGAACCAATTGGCCCAGATGATGCCCTCGTCGACCGGATCGCACGCGATCGCATAGCGGGCGATGCGTCGGCGCACGAGCTCGACCGCGGAAACCGTGCGTTTGTACACGCGCCGCGCGCGCTCGGCACCGAGCTCGCGCACGAGTGCGTCCTCGCCGAGCGAATAGCCGCCGAACACGAAGCCGCCGTTGCGACCCGATGCGCCGTGCCCGGTCTCTTCGGCTTCGAGCAGCACGACGCCGGCGACACCGCGCTCGGCGAGGCCGAGCGCCGTCGCGAGGCCCGCGAAGCCGGCGCCGACCACGGCGACGCTCGCGTCGTGCGCGCCATCGAGCGGGGGGTACGCGATGCCGGGGGTTGCGGTCGCGCGGTAGTACGTCGTTCCGTCGAGCATGTCGGTCCTTCAGATCTTCGCGAGCGCCTGGTCGAGATCGGCGATCAGCACGTCCGCGTCCTCGAGCCCGATCGAGAGGCGCACGAGCCGCACCGGCACGCTCGCGTGGTGCTCGTGGCCGCGCCAGTCGCGCACCCCGGCCACGGGGAACGCGAGCGACTCGTGGCCGCCCCACGACGCCGACATCAGGAAGCGGCCGAGCGCGTCGCAGAAGCGCTCGACGCCGTCGAGCTCGATCGACAGCAGCCCGCTCGCATGCGCGAGCTGGCGCTTCGTGAGCTCGCGCTGGGGATAGCGCTCGGACTGCGGATAGTGCAATCGGCCGACCTTCGGGTGCGCCTCGAGGTAGGCGACGACCTTCGCCGTCGTCGCCGCGACGCGCTCCATACGAACCGGAAACGTACGTAGCCCGCGCAGCACGAGCCACGCGTCGTGCGGCGACAGCAACGCGCCGAACGTCATGAACGGGCCTGCGAAGATCTCGCGGCAGATCGCCTCCGATGCGCAGACGACCCCTGCGAGCACGTCGCTGTGTCCCGCGAGGTACTTCGTCGCCGAATGCACGACGATGTCGATCCCGTGCGCGAGCGGCGTCTGTCCGAGCGGCGTCGCATAGCTGTTGTCGCAGATCGTGCGGATGCCGCGCTGGCGCGCGAGCGATGCGATCGCCGTGAGATCCTGCTGCTCGAACGTCAGCGAGTTCGGGCTCTCGAGCACGATCGCGCGCGTCGCGGGTCTCAGCGCCGCTTCGACGTTCGCGGTCTCGCGTGCGTCGACGAACATGACCTCGACGCCGAACCGCGGCAGCCAGGTCCGCAGCAGCGTCTTGGTCCACGCGTACGGCTTCTCGACCGCGACGACGTGATCGCCGGCACGCACGGATCCGAGCACGGCGGCGGCGACGGCAGCCGCGCCGGAGCCGAACACCAGCGCGTCCTCCGCCCCCTCGAGCGCCGCGAGCTTCGCGCGGAGGATCGCCGTCGTCGGGTTGTTGCCGCGCGTGTAGACCGCGTGCCCGTACTCGTCGGCGAGTGCCGTGCGCATCGCCGCGACGGAGTGGTGCGCGAACATCGTCGTCTGCCAGATCGGCGGCGCGACCGCGCCGGCGTAGCGCTCACGCGCCTCGCCGAGGTGATTGATGATGTAGCTCAGGTCCATGGGCTGGCCGAAGTCCGAGGCCTGAACATCGTAGGCCGGAGCGAGCCGAAGGCGAAGTCCGGCAGCCCGGTTGTGACCGTACAAGAAAAAGCCCCGCTCTTGCGGGGCCTTCCCGAAACACGATGCAGACGACGCTCAGTCGCCCATCTGCCGCTGCCGGTGCTCCCAGCGCTCCTGCGCGTCGAGCGACAGCGTCGCGATCGGACGCGCCTCGAGCCGCTCGAGGCCGATCTCCTCGCCGGTTTCCTCGCAGTAGCCGTACTCGCCCTCGTCGATCCGGCGCAGCGCCTTGTCGATCTTCGAGATCAGCTTGCGGTAGCGGTCGCGGGTGCGCAGCTCGAGCGAGTTCTCGGTCTCGCGCGTTGCGCGCTCGGCTTCGTCGCCGACATCGCGGACTTCCTCGCGGAGGTTGTCGATCGTCTGCTTCGACTCCTCGACGAGCTCGGCGCGCCATACGACGAGCTTCTGGCGGAAGTACTCGACCTGGAGCGGGTTCATGTACGGCTCCGACGGGGTCGGTCGGTAACCGGCGGGCACCGTCGGACGCACAACCTCGGCGCCCGACACCTTGAGCGATGCGGGTTTTCTCAAGCTCTTGCCTGGTACGGCGACCGGCGCCTTCGGCTTCGCGACGGCGACCGCGACCGCGGCCTTGCCGTTCGCGCTCGCCCGGGCGGCGGCGGCGTGTGGAGTATGGGAGGGTTTCACCGGCGCCGCCGTCGTCTTGGCCTGGACCGCAGCCGGCTTCGCGGCGACGGGCTTCGCAGCAACGGGTTTTGCGGCGACAGGCTTCGCGGCCGGCTTCACGCTCGACTTCGCAGGCGCCGCCGCGTGCTTCGGCGCGGGCTTCTTCGCGGCGGCTGGCTTGGCCTTCGCGGCCGGCTTCTTCGGCGCGGCCTTGGGAATCGGCTTCTTCGCGGCGGGTTTGGCCTTGGCGGCGGGCTTCGCCTTGACGCTCTTCTTTGCGGCCTTCGACGAGGCCGTGGCCTTCTTTGGGGTCGGACGTTTCGCCACGCTGTCACTTCCTTCTGCTACTGCTCGCCGCGGCGCGCAGCCTCGCGCGCGGGGGACTCGCCGCCGCAAGTTGTCCGCAGCGGGCCGCGTGTTATAGCTTAAGACCCCCGATGCGGCAACAACGCGGACGTGCTCTGGCGGTGCTCGAACTCGTGTTTTCGATCCCGCGCAGGACCGTCGTCGGCGCAATCGGACTCTACCGGCGAGCCTTGAGCCCGCTGCTGGGGCCGCGTTGCCGGTTTCACCCGACGTGTTCGGCCTACGCGGAGGAGGCGATCACGCGGTTCGGCCTGCTGCGCGGCGGCCTGCTCGCCGCCCGCCGCATCGCCCGCTGTTCGCCGCTCAGCGAAGGCGGCCCCGACCCCGTACCCGAAACCTTCGAGCTCCGGCCCCGCCGGCGCTGAGGATGCGCATGGATCAGCTCATCAAGCACGCGACGATCGTCAACGAGGGCCGTCGCTTCCAGGGAGACCTCCGCATCCGTGGCGGCCGCATCGAGGCGATCGCGACCTCGCTCGCGGCGCGCGAGGGCGAGCGCGTGCTCGACGCCGCAGGCCGGCTGCTGCTGCCCGGCGTGATCGACGACCAGGTCCACTTCCGCGAGCCGGGCCTCGAGCACAAGGCAACGATCGCGACCGAGTCGCGTGCCGCCGTCGCGGGCGGCATCACGACGTTCATGGACATGCCGAACACGCGCCCGCCCGCCGTCACGCGCGCGGCGGTCGACGACAAGTTCGCGCGCGCCGCCGGCAGCTCGCTCGCGAACTACTCGTTCTATCTCGGCGCGACCAACGACAACCTCGAGGACATCCGCCGCATGCCGGCGGGCGCGGTCTGCGCGCTCAAGGTGTTCATGGGTGCGTCGACCGGCAACATGCTCGTCGACGACCCGCGCACGCTCGAGGCGATCTTCCGCGATTCGCCGCTGCTGGTCGTGACGCATTGCGAGGACACACCGACGATCGACGCGAACCTCGCGGCCGAGAAGGTGCTGCACGGCCCGCAGCTCGACGCGACGCGCCACCCGTACATCCGCTCGCGCGAGGCCTGCGTCAAATCGACCAAGCTCGCGATCGGCCTCGCGCGGCGCCACGACGCTCGCCTGCACGTGCTCCATATCAGCACCGCCGACGAGCTCGCGCTGTTCGAGCGCGCCCCGCTCGCGGCGAAGCGCATCACGGCGGAAACCTGCACGCATTTCCTGCATTTCGACGCCGACGACTACCCGCGCCTCGGCAACCGCATCAAGTGCAATCCCGCGATCAAGCTCGCGTCGGACCGCGAAGCGATCGTGCGCGCGCTCGCGGAGGGTACGCTCGACGTGCTCGCGACCGACCATGCGCCGCATACGGCCGAGGAGAAAGCGCAGTCGTACGAGCAGGCGCCGTCGGGGCTACCGCTCGTGCAGCATCATCTCCAGGCCGCGCTCGAACGCGTGCGCGACGGCGATCTTTCGCTCGAGATCCTGGTCGAGCGCGCCTGCCACGCGCCCGCGACGCTGTTCGGCGTGCGCGAGCGCGGCTTCCTGCGCGAGGGCTATTTCGCCGATCTCGTGCTCGTCGATCCGGCGCGTCCGCAGTACGTGCGACACGAGGACGTGCTCTCGAAGTGCGGCTGGTCGCCGTTCGAAGGCGAGAAGTTCCATTCGACGATCGTCGCGACCTGGGTCAACGGTCACCGCGCGTGGTACGAGGGCAAGCTCGACGACAGCGTGCTCGGGCAGCGCGTCGAGATCGCGCGGGGCCGGATTTGAGCCTGGGAGCGATGCTGCTCGCGCTCGGCGCAGGCATCACCGGCACGCCTGCCACCTGCATCGGCGAGCTCCCGCCGACCCTGCGTCAGGGGCAGCTCATCGTCGCGCGGGCCGACCCGACGTGCCGCATCACCGTCGACGGGCGCGTGGTGCGCGTGGCGGCGGACGGGACCTGGGTGTTCGGCGTCGGCCGCGACGCCGAGCGGGTCGTGATCGCGGCCGACGACGGAACGAGCGTCGAACGCCCTGTCGCGAAACGCGAATGGCCGATCGAACGCGTGGACGGCGTGCCGCCCGCGACCGTGACCCCGCCGCCCGAAATCGCCGAACGCATCGCGCGCGAGCAGGCGCGCGTCGCGCAAGCGCGCCGGCGCGACGACGCACGCACCGATTTCGACGTGCGCTTCGTGCGGCCCGTCGAAGGCCGTGTCAGCGGCGTCTACGGCAGCCAGCGCGTCCTGAACGGAACGCCGAAGGACCCGCACTACGGTCTCGACGTCGCGGCGCCGACCGGAACCGCCGTGCGGGCGCCCGCCGGCGGCATCGTGACGCTCGCCGAGCGCGACTTCTATCTCACCGGCGGCACGGTGCTCGTCGACCACGGTCACGGGCTCACGTCCGCGTTCCTGCATCTCAGCCGGCTCGACGTCGCCGCCGGCGATCGCGTCGAACAAGGCCAGACGATCGGTGCCGTAGGCGCGACTGGCCGCGCGTCCGGCGCGCACCTGCACTGGGGCTTCAACTGGTTCGACGTGCGCCTCGACCCCGCGCTGCTGCTCGAGAAGTAGGCCGGACATCCGCAGGATGGCCGGCAACGGCGTGCCGGCCATCCTGCGGATGTCCGGCCTACCGTGCGTTTGCTTCTGACGTCGCCGAAGCCTTCACGCGCGCGGGTCGAACGAGCCCGCGTAGCCGCCCGGCACGCCCTTCGTCGCGATCGCGACGGCGTCGTGCGGATGCAGGCTCTCGTGATGCGACGCGCGCACCCAGAAGTCCGCGATGCGCTCGTCGTGGTCGAGCGCGGTCTGGATCCGGCGCGCGGCGTCCTCGCAGAACATCGGGTTCTCGCCGTTGAGGCGGGCGAACGCCTGCTCGTCCTCGCGCTTCACGGCGGCCTGCACCGGCGTGCCGAGCGCGCCTTCGACGAGATCGACGAGATCGAGGATCGGGAAGCTCGCGAACGACGGCACGAGGCGCACGCGCACGTCGGCCACGCTGCGCTGTGCGTGCGGCGTCGCCGAGATGCCCTGCGCCGTGCCGAGCCACGCCAGCACGGTGTCGCGCTCGAGCGGCGCATCGGCCGCGAACTGCGACGCGAAGCGCTCCTGGATCAGCTGCCGCGCGAGCGCGGCCGAGCACGGGCAGGTGCTCGAGTACGCGACCGAGACGCCGAGCTCGAGCGCGTAGTGACCGCGCTCGAGCGACGCGGCGATCGAGACCGGATAGGCGCGCCAGCCGCTGTGCTCGCTGACGAGCGCGCGCCGGCGCACGAGGTGCGAGAGCTCGACGCGCAGCAGCGCGCGGTCCGAGAGATCGCGATGCGTTTCGAGGAAGTCGCGCAGCGTGCGGCGCACGACACACGGTGTCAGCGCCTCGCTCGTCAGCGCGCGATCGACGTGCAGGTAGAGCCGCGACATGTGGATGCCGCGAGCGTCGGGACGCGCGAGGTTCACGCACGCCGTGACCCGCGCCGGCGTCACCGCACCGCCGGCGCCGGCGATCGAGACCGGGATCTCGATGCCGCTCATTCCGACCCAGTCGAGCGCGCCGGCGATCGCGCCCTGCGGTTCGCTCGCGACGTCGGGGAGTACCCGGGCGGTGTTCTGCGGTGTCTGCATCGATCGATCCTCGTCGGCGACCCTGGAGCCTTCCGTAGTGGGGCCGCGGCGCTCCGGTTCAACGCGGAACGCGCGACGATAGCGGAAAGCGCTAGGGCATGCGCGCGGAACGGGCCGCACGCCAGAGATTCCAAAGCAAGGGCAGCGCCGCCGCGCGCGCCGTGCCGGAGACCGCCCGCGCCGGCGATCGCAACATCGCCACGACGAGTCCGCGCGCCGCCGCGAGCCTCGCACGCAGGGCGACCGGGAGACCCGCATCCGAGACCTCGAGCATCGGCGCCAGGATGCCGGCGAGTGACGCGAGCACGCGCCCGCCGGCAACCGCGTCGTCGGCGGCCTGTGCGCGCGTGACGCCGAGCGCCGCAAGCGTCGCGAGCGGTAGGCGCGAGCGGCCTTCGCGCGCGAACACGGGCCAGCGCCTAAGTCGCATCGCGAGGATCGCGGCGCCGAGCGCGCGCTGGATCGCCGTACCGAACGTGGGCTCGCTCGCGCGCGCGAACGCCGCGAACGCCGCGAGCAACGCCTCCGGATCCGGCGGCGATTCGATCTCCGCGAGCGCGAGCGCGGCGTCGACGCGCGCGAGCAATGCGCCCGGCTCGAGCGCACCGAGCGTCGCGAGGCGAATCGAAACCGGATGTCGAAGCGCGTCGTGCGAGCCGACGAGCTCGGCGCGCCACCAGGCGAGCTTCGCGGCCGCGACGCTCGTGTCACGCACGTCGAGCGCGGCATCGAGCAGCAGCGAGTCGAACACGCTGAGCGCTTCGAAGACGGGCTCCCGCGTCGTTGCGACGAGCGCACGAGCGAGCCGCATTTCCGGCTCGTGCGCGAGCCAGCCTTCGACGTACGCGTCGAACGCACCGCGCTCGCCGCCTTCGGTCACGCGAGCCCCAGCAGCTCGCGCAGCGATTCCGGTTCCGCTGCGGACGCCTCGGCGCCCCACGACCCGGGCTCGTCGCTCGGCTCGAAATAGCCCCAGCCCGCGATGATCGCGGCGGCTCCGGCCGCGTGCGCCGACTCGATGTCGCGCCGGTCGTCACCGACCAGCACCACCGTCGCGGGATCCGCGCCGAGGATCTCGCAGGCGTAGCGCACGGGCGCGGGATCGGGCTTCTTGACCGGCAGCGTATCGCCGCTCACGACCACGCCGGCGCGCTCGATCAGCGCCAGCGAGACGAGCAGCGGCTGCGTCAGGAACCCGGGTTTGTTCGTCACGATGCCCCACGGCCGCCGCTGCGCCTCGAGCGCGGCGAGCAACGGCTCGATTCCGTCGAAGAGCCGCGCGTCGGCGTTGCTGCGTGCGCCGTAGAACGCGAGGAACCGCTCGAGCTCGGAAAGCTCTGCCTCCGGCCGCTCCGGGATGCCGACGCGCAGCATCGCGCGCGCGCCTTTCGAGACCGCGGGTCGCACCTGCGCGTGCGGCACCGGCGGCAGCGCGAGCGCCGCGCGTACGCGATTGACCGCGGCGATGAGGTCGGGCGCCGTGTCGGCGAGCGTGCCGTCGAGATCGAACAGCACCGCGCCGCGACCGAACACGGTCATGCCGGCTTCACCGCCGCGACGAGGTAGTTGACGTCGCGGTCGTCGGACAGCCACGCACGCCGCGTCAGCGGCGAGTACGCCAGCCCGCGCACGTCGTCGAGCGCGAGCCCCGCCTCGCGCAGCCAGCGCGCGAGCTCGCTCGGTCGGATGAACTTCGCGTACTCGTGCGTGCCGCGCGGCAGGAGCCCGAGCACGTACTCGGCTCCGACGATCGCGAGCGCGAACGACTTCGCCGTGCGGTTCAGGGTCGAGGCGAAGAGCTTGCCGCCGGGTTTCAGCAGCACCGCGCACGCGGCGAGCATCGAGGCGGGATCGGGCACGTGCTCGAGCACCTCCATGCACGTGACCACGTCGAAGCTACCGGCGGCCTCGTGCGCGAGCCCTTCGGCGCCGATGTCGCGATAGTCGACCGAGAGACCGGACTCGTGGAGGTGCATCCGCGCGACGTCGAGCACGCCCGGCGCGAGGTCGATCCCGGTGACGTTCGCGCCGGCGCGCGCCAGCGCTTCGGTCAGCAGTCCGCCACCGCATCCGACATCGAGCACCCGGGCGCCCGCGAGCGTCGCACGCGCCCGAACGTAGTCGAGCCGGACGGGATTGAGGTCGTGCAGCGGGCGCGATTCGCCCTCGGGGTCCCACCAGCGGTGCGCGAGCTGCTCGAACTTCGCGAGCTCCGCCGGATCGACGTTCGAGGTCGCGGGGCGCGCCGTCCGCACGTCAGGTCGCCGCGGCGATGCGCGGGCCCCAGCGGCGCGCCTTCTCGCGCACTGCCGCGAGGTCCAGGCCGATCACCTCGCCGCGCGCGAGCCGGCGCTCGCCGGCGATCCAGACGTCGGTCACCTGACGCCGGTTGCACGCATAGACGAGGTGCGAGATCACGTTGTAGATCGGAAGCGTCTCGAGCTCGTCGAGCTTCACCGCGACGAAATCCGCTTCCTTGCCGGCTTCGAGCGTGCCGATCTTCGCTTCCCAGCCCAGCGCGCGCGCGGAATTCAGCGTCGCCATCCGCAGCGCTGTGGGCGCGTCGACGACGCTCGCGTCCTGTGCGACAGCCTTCGCGACCAGCGCCGCCGTGCGCATCTCGCCGAACATGTCGAGGTCGTTGTTGGAGGCGCAGCCGTCGGTGCCGAGCGCCACGTTGACGCCGGCCGCGACGAGCTTCGCGACGGGACAGAAGCCGCTCGCGAGCTTCAGGTTCGACTCCGGGCAGTGCACGACCGTCACGCCGGCGTGCGCGCAGGCCTCGATCTCGGCGTCGGTGAGCTGCGTCATGTGCACCGCGACGAGCGACCGGTCGACGATCCCCAGCCCCTGCATGCGCGCGAACGGACGCGCCGAGTGATCGCGCCGCGAGTCTTCGACTTCCTGCGCGGTCTCGTGCAGGTGCAGGTGCACCGGAATGTCGAGCTGGTCAGCGAGCACGCGAATGCGGCGGAAGCTCTCGTCGCCGACGGTGTACGGCGCGTGCGGCGCGAACGACGTGCCGATCAGCGCCTCGCCGCGCAGCGCGTCGTGCACTGCGAGGCCCTTCTCGAAGTACTCGTCGGTCGTCGACGCCCACGGGCTCGGGAACTCGATGACCGGCAACCCGACGACCGCGCGGAAGCCGAGACGACGGTAGGTCGCGGCCGCCACGTCGGGGAAGAAATAGTTCTCGTTGCAGCAGGTCGTGCCGCCGCGCAGCATCTCCGCGACCGCGAGCTCGATCCCGTCGCGCACGAACTCGGCGCCGATCACGCGCGCCTCGGCCGGCCAGATGTGGTCGGTGAGCCAGACCTTGAGCGGCAGGTCGTCGGCGATGCCGCGCATCAACGTCATCGGGTTGTGCGTGTGGGCGTTGATCAGCCCCGGCATCACGACGTGTCCGTCGAGCGTTTCGCGCGCGCGCGGCGCGTAGCGTAGTGCGGCCTCCGCGCACGGCAGCACCGCGACGATCTTCCCGGCGTCGACGGCGACCGCGTGGTCGTTGAGCACGCGGCCGTGCGGCTCGACGGGAACGACCCACGACGCCTCGACCAGCAAATCGATGTTCTGCATGTCCAGCCCTTCGCTACGTTCGGAAACGCGTACAGGCGACATCGTCCGCCTTCCCGCTCTTCCTCAGCGCTCAGCGCCGTTGGACACGCGACCCGTGCTCGCCGGTTCGCGTGTCGACTCTCTTGTCGTGCCCATCCATGGGCCGTGGATCCCGGACAATCCTGTCCGGGATGACTGATTCGCGACGCAAAATCGGCTTCGCCGATTTTTGCTGCGAATCAGTCACTTCACACGCGACACGTACTCGCCGGTCCGCGTGTCCACCTTGATCACTTCGCCCTGCTGCACGAACAACGGCACCCGCACGACCGCCCCGGTCTCGAGCTTCGCGGGCTTGCCGCCGCCGCCGGAGGTGTCGCCGCGGACGCCCGGGTCGGTCTCCGTGATCTGGAGCTCGACGAAAGTCGGCGGCGTCACCGTCAGCGGGGCGCCGTTCCAGAGCGTGACCATGCACTCCTCGTTGCCCTTGAGCCACTGCGCCGCGTCCGCCATCGCGTTCTTGTCGGCGCCGACCTGTTCGTGGGTTTCGAGGTGCATGAAATGCCAGAACGCGTCGTCGGCGTAGAGGTACTCCATGTCGACGTCGACGACGTCGGCGGCCTCGACGCTGTCGGTCGACTTCATCGTGAGCTCGACGACGCGGCCGGTCTTGAGATTCCGGTACTTGACGCGGGTGAAGGCCTGGCCCTTGCCGGGTTTGACGTACTCGGTGTCGACGATCGTGCACGGATACCCGTCCACGATGATCTTCATGCCGTTCTTGACGTCGTTCATCCCGTAGCTGGCCATCGCGATCTCCGAATACGAAAAAGAGCGGCGAGCCGCTCCTGTCAAAAGGCGCTAGAATGTAGGGCTTGCCTCGGCGCCGTCCGGCGCTCCCGGGGCCCCGTGAGACCGTCAATGATAACCGCAACTGCACGTATCGCGCAGCCCGCGACCCGCTGGCAGCGCGAGTGGCGCGATGCCGTGACCGAACCGGCCGCGCTGCTCGAAGCCCTCGACCTGGCCGAGCTTTGCGCCGAGATCGCCTGGCCCGCCGCGCACGAATTTCCGATGCGCGTGCCGCGCGCGTTCGTCGCGCGCATGCGTCGCGGCGACCCGCACGATCCGCTGCTGCGCCAGGTGCTGCCGCTCGATCTCGAGCGCCGCGTGGTCGAGGGATTCGCGACCGACGCGGTCGGCGACGGTGCCGCGACCATGCTGCCGGGCGTGATCCGCAAGTACGAAGGCCGCGCGTTGTTCGTCACGACCGGCAGCTGCGCGGTGCACTGCCGCTACTGCTTTCGCCGCCACTTCCCTTACGCCGAAGAAACCGCGGCGCGCGATCAGTGGCGCGAGGCGGTCGCGTGGCTGCGCGCCGCACCCGACGTCGAGGAGCTGATCCTCTCGGGCGGCGATCCGCTCTCGCTCTCGACCGCGAAGCTCGCGGAGCTCGGCGACGCGCTGCGCAGCGTTCCGCATCTCCGGCGCCTGCGCATCCACACGCGGCTTCCGGTCGTGCTGCCGAATCGAGTCGACGAAGAGCTCACCGCATGGCTTGCCGCCCTGCCCTGGCCGGTCGCGATCGTGCTGCACGCGAATCACGCGAACGAGCTCGACGCGTCCGTCGCGGAAGCCTGTGCGAAGCTGCGTGCGAGCGGAGCGACGCTGCTCAATCAGTCGGTGCTGCTGCGCGGTGTCAACGACGACGACGACGCACTCGTCGCGCTTTCGGCGCGACTGTTCGAGCTCGGCGTCCTGCCGTACTACTTGCACCAGCTCGACCGCGTCGCCGGAACCGCGCACTTCGAGGTCGACGACGCCCGCGCGATCGCGCTGCGCGACCAGCTCCGGCGACGGTTGCCGGGCTATCTCGTCCCGCAGCTCGTACGCGAGCTGGCCGGTGAAGCACACAAACGGCCGCTGTAACGACCGCTGGTGAGGGTCTTTCGGAGCGATTCACGCACCGCCTTGCATGCTTGCTGCATCGACCACGACCGCTCGTCGGCCAGATGAGACCTTTCACGCTGGCAATGCCCTGGCGAATCCGGTAAAAACCGGTGGCATCAAGGACGCGCGCATGGGCAAACAGGACAACGTCATACGGCTGCTGATGATCGAGGACTCGGTCGAGGACGCCGAGCAGCTCGTCAGTGTGCTGCGCAACGGCGGGATCGCGGTGCGGCCCGTCCGCGCCGAGAACGTCGAGCACTTGCAGCTCCAGTTGAAGACCCAGTCCTTCGATATCGTCGTCATCAACCCGGCGTCGAAGACCGTGACGATCGCGGGGGCCGCCGAGGCGATCGCGAAGTCCGGCAAGGACCTGCCGCTCATCACGCTGATCGCCGCCGCGACCGACGACACGATCCTGAACCCGTACCGCGAGGGCGCGACCGCCGTTGCGATCCGCGGCAAGGTCGAGCACATCCACCGCGTCGTGCGGCGCGAGTTCGACAACGTCAATACGCGACGCAACGTGCGCCGGCTCGAGGCGAGCCTGCGCGAGAGCGAGCGGCGCTGCGAAGCGCTGCTCGACTCCTCGCGCGACCCGATCTGCTTCGTGCACGAGGGCATGCACGTCCGCGCGAACAAGGCTTACCTCGAGATGTTCGGCTTCGAGGACTCCGAGGACATCGAGGGCACGCCCCTGCTCGACATGATCGCACCCGAGCACGCGCCGGGCTTCAAGGATCTCCTGAAAAAGCTCTCGAAGGGCGAGAAGCCGCCGGTCAGGCTCGAGCTCAAGGGGCGCAAAGGCGACGGCACCGAATTCGACGCCATCATGGAGTTCGCCGAGGCGACCTACGAAGGCGAACCCTGCCAGCAGATCACCTTCCGGCAGCACACCGGCACCGTCGACGCCGACACCGACATCGTCACCGGTCTCTACACGCGCTCGCGGCTTCTCAAGGAGCTCGACCACGTCGTGACCGAAGCCGCGGAGGGCAAGACCGACCTCGCGCTGATGATGGTCGAGCCCGACAACTTCAAGGCGCTGCTCGACACCGTCGGCATCGGCAACGCCGACCTGCTGCTCGCGGACATGGCGGGCGTGCTGCGCGAGTTCACCGACGAGAGCGACCAGCTCGGCCGGCTGTCCGACACGACGTTCGCGATCCTCCTCAAGCGCAACTCGCACGAGGACGCCGCGAAACGCGCCGAGCAGATGCGCAAGCGCTTCGAAGACAAACTCTTCGAGCTCTCGAACAAGTCGCTGTCGCTGACCGTCAGCGTCGCTATCGTGATGGTCGGCGAGAAGATCGCGAACGCCGACGCGATCCTCGGCCAGGCGACCAACAAGCTCAAGGCGGCGCAAGGCGCCGGCGGCAACCGAATCGAAATCTTCGACCCGGCCGCGCAGGACAAGAAGGACGCGGAAGGCGAGCGCCAGCGCCTCAACGAGATCAAGAGCGCGCTCAAGAGCAACGGCTTCATCCTGTTCTACCAGCCGATCATCAGCCTGCACGGCGCCGACGGCGAGTTCTACGAGATCCTGCTGCGCATGCAGGGCGCGCACGGCGAGATTCCGCCCGCGGGCTTCTTCCCGGTCGCGGAGCGCAACAACCTGCTGCCGGCGATCGACCGCTGGGTCATCGCGAGCGCCGTGCGTGCGCTCGCGGAACGCGAACGCGCGGGCCACCGGACGACGTTCTTCGTCAAACTCTCGCCGCAGTCGCTCGACGACCCGACGCTGCTGCCGTGGATCGCCGAGCACCTGAAGCAGAACCGCGTCCGCGGCGACGCGCTCGTGTTCGAGATGCCCGAGTCGAAGGTGCTGACGAACATGAAGCCCGTGCGGATGTTCGTAAAGGGGCTCGAGCAGCTGCACTGCGCGTTCGCGCTCGAGCAGTTCGGCTCGGGCCTCAGTTCGTTCCAGCTCTTGAAGCACGTCGACGCGAAGTACCTGAAGCTCGACCGCCAGTTCATGGCGGAGCTCCCGAAGAGCAAGGAAAATCAGCTGAAGATCAAGGAGCTCTGCGACCAGGCCCACCAGCTCGGGAAGCTGACCGTCGCCGAGTTCGTCGAAGACGCGGCGAGCATGTCGCTCCTCTTCACCTACGGCGTCAACTTCGTGCAGGGCAACTTCCTGCAGGAGCCCGAGAAGATCATGGCGTACGAGTTCGCCGGCGCCTAGCCGCCGTTCCCGGCCAACCCCTCGACTGCGACGCGTTGCGCAGACGCCGACGCCCGCTGTGTCAGACTTGAGCCGTCTCTCCGGCAGACGTTCGAGGCGCAGGGGCTTGGGGAGCCGCAAGCCGTGCACTGGGATGTCGATGCCCTGCGTCGTCTCCTCGCGTCGCGTTCGACCGACGCGCTGAGCGCTGCGGTCGACCGGCTGGTCGCTGCCGCCGGCGTGCGGCACTGGGTCTATGCCGTCGATCTGCCGATGCTGGGCGCGAAGCCCGGCCGCGTCGTGCTCGGCGGCTACCCGGCATCCTGGGTCACGCACTACTTCGCGCAGGGCTACCAGCGCATCGATCCCGTGGTCGCGCACTGCCACGAGCGCAGCGCGCCGTGTCTCTGGGCCGACGCGCGCGTCATGCCGGCCGAAGCCTCGAACACATACGCGGTCGCGCGCCTGTTCGACGAAGCCGGCGAGTTCGGGCTCCGGGACGGCATCAGCGTGCCGCTGCACGGACCGGGCCTGAGCTGGGGTCTCATGTCGTTCACGAGCGACGAGCCCGAGGACGTCGACTTCACCCGACTCGCGCCGTCGCTCCATCTGCTCGCGCAGTTCGTGCACGACGCGGGTCGCCAACTGACGTCGTCCGCGCCCGCGAGCGAGGGCGCCGCCCTGACGCCGCGCGAGCTCGAAGCGCTGCGCTGGGCTGCGATCGGGAAGACGAGCTGGGAGGACGTTCTCCGCGATGAGGTGGCTCTCGAGCCGCGTCTTGAACGCGACGAGCATGGCGGGAATGTCGCGATAGCGGCGGCTCTCGACGTTGCGCCCGATCTGCTCGAACAGGTGCACCAGGTCGGCGTGGTCCTGCTTGAGCGAGTCGATCAGACGCGAGTCGTAGCTCGGCATCCGCGCGACGCCGTGCGTGAGATAGACACGCGGCTGCGTCTGCGGTCGTTCCTCGGCCGACTGTCCGATGATCCTGCGCAAGAGATCGAGCATGCTCGGCACCCGCAAAGCCCCTGGATCACGGGCCGACGATCGGGCACGCGGGGTCGCGCTGGATAGCTGCCAGATGTGACAGTTGCGGCGCGATCCAGCCCGCGTCGCATCCGCGGCCGCCCTGACCGCAGCACCTCAGTCGCGGTTCAGCGTGAAAAGGCAAGCTGGTCGCAGCCTTTCCAGTCCTGGAGTCGCCCCGATGAAGCATTGGATATCGATCTGCGTCGCCGCCGCGCTGCTCGGCTTTGCGGCGTCCGCTCCTGCAGACGACCGGGACGGGGACGACGACCGCCGCCACCGCGGCGCCTGGTACGACGACGCGCGCGGACCCCATGGCGACGACCGCGACCGGTACGGACGCTGGTACGACGGCGGCTACGATCGACGCCACGCGCGCAAGCTCGACAAGATCGAAACGCGAGTACGGGCGTGAGCTCGCCAAGGCGGAAGACAAGTTCCTGCGCGAGCGTTGGGAGAAAGGCGACGAGGCCTGGTACGAGCTCCGCAAGAAGCGCAGTGAGCTCGCCACCAAGCGCGAGAAGGAGCTGCGCTCGCTCGACCGCGAGCGCTATGCGGGTCGCGACGACGACGACGATTGAACGGCGTGCCGTCGCGACCTCGTGCGCGCGCGGTGCGCCTCAGCCAGAACGCAGCGCCGCGATTCGCGCTTCGATCGGCGGATGAGTCGCGAGCAGCGCGCCGATCTTTCCGGAGATGCCGAACGCCTGGACTTCTTTCGGCAGCGTCGTCGGCGCGGGATTGCCGCCGAGACGCGCGAGCGCCGCAACCATCGCATCGCGGCCCTCGAGCCGCGCGCCGCCCGCGTCGGCGCGGAACTCGCGACGGCGCGAGAACCACGCGACGATGATCGAGGCGAACACCCCGAGCACGATCTGCGCGACCATCACCGTGACGAAGTAGCCGATCCCTGCTCCGCCCTCGCGGCCGCCGCGCAGTGCCGAATCGACGATCGAGCCGATCACCCGCGCGAGGAAAATCACGAACGTGTTGACGACGCCCTGGATCAGCGTCAGCGTGATCATGTCGCCGTTCGCGACGTGGCTGATCTCGTGCCCGAGCACCGCTTCGACCTCGCGCCGCTCCATCGAGCGCAGCAACCCGGTGCTGACCGCGACGAGCGCGTTGTTCCGATTCATGCCGGTCGCGAACGCGTTCATCTCGGGCGCGTCGTAGATCGCGACCTCCGGCATGCCGATGCCCGCCGCCTCGGCCTGGCGCCGCACCGTCGCGACGAGCCACGCCTCGTGCTCGTTGCGCGGCTCCGTGATGACGTGCGCGCCGGTCGCGCGCTTCGCCATCCATTTCGAGATCGCGAGCGAGATGAACGCGCCGCCCATGCCGAACACCGCCGCCAGGACCAGCAGCCCGCCGGTGTTCTGCCCGAGCCTGATGCCGAATACGCTCTCGAGCACCGTCAGCACGATGCCGAGCAGCAGCACGACCGCGAAGTTCGTCGCGAGCAGTAGGAGAATCCGCATCATGGTGGGGGAACCTCGGCGCTGAAGGGACGGGGCCGTCGACCCGGAGATTGGGAGCAGCGTGACGAATTCAAGGCGCACAGGGTATCGCGGACGTTTCGCGCCTTCGCCGACCGGCGATCTGCACTTCGGCTCGCTGATCGCGGCCGCAGGCAGCTGGCTGCGCGCGCGCGCCGAGCACGGCGCGTGGATCGTCCGGATCGAGGATCTCGATCCGCCGCGTGAGGTCCCGGGCGCGGCGCGCCGCATCGTCGACGCGCTCGCCGCGTTCGGCCTCGCGAGCGACGAGGCCATCGTCCACCAGAGCGAACGCGGCTCGCTGTATGCACAGGCGGCCGCGCGGCTCGTCAAGACCGGCGCCGCGTTCGAGTGCCGCTGCAGCCGCACCGACCTCGCCGACGGGCTGCATCGCGCCTGCGTCGCACGCGGTCGCGATTTCACCCGTGCCGCTGCGCTGCGCGTGCGCGCGCCCGATACCGAGATCGGTTTCGACGACCTGCTGCAGGGCCGCCGCTCCCAGAACCTCGCGCGCGACGTCGGCGACTTCGTGGTGCGCCGCGTCGAGGGCTACTGGGCCTACCAGCTGGCGGTGGTGGTCGACGACGCGCTGCAGGGGATCACCGAAGTCGTGCGCGGCGCGGACCTCCTCGATTCGACCCCGCGTCAGATCCATCTGCAGCACCTGCTCGGCTACGCGACACCGGGCTACGCGCACCTGCCGCTGGCGCTCGACGCCGAACGACGCAAGCTCTCGAAGCAGCTCGCGAGCGCTCCGGTCGACCCACGCGATCCGATGCCGGCACTGCGACGCGCGCTCGCGTTCCTCGGCATCCGCGACGACGCCGCCCTCGACGCGACCCGGCCCAATCGTGCGCTCGAGCGCGCGATCGAAGTGTTCTCGCTCGATCGCGTTCCGCGCGCCGATCGCGCCGCCGACGACCCGGATGACGTACGCGCCCGCTAGAATCGCGCCACCTTCGGGAGGGAACGACCATGACCAAACGCGTAGCGCTCGTGACCGGCGGCACCGGCGGGATCGGCTCGGCGATCGTCAAACGGCTGGCGCGGGCGGGACACCGCGTCGCGACGAACTATCGCAGCGAGGAGAAGGCGCGCACCTGGCGGGACGGGCTCGCGCGCGAAGGACTCGACGTCGTGATCGTGCCCGGTGACGTCGCCGACGCGAAGTCGTCGGAAACGATGGTCGTCGCGGTGCGCGAGCAGCTCGGCCCGATCGACATCCTCGTCAACAACGCCGGCATCACGCGCGACACGACCTTCCACAAGATGAGCGCGCTGCAGTGGCAGGAAGTCATCGCGACGAACCTCAATTCCTGCTTCAACGTGACCCGCCCCGTGATCGACGACATGCGCTCGCGCAAATGGGGCCGCATCGTGCAGATCAGCTCGATCAACGGCCAGAAAGGCCAGTACGGCCAGGCGAACTACGCCGCGTCGAAAGCGGGCATGCACGGCTTCACGATCTCGCTCGCGCAGGAGAACGCGAAGTTCGGGATCACGGTGAACACCGTCTCGCCCGGCTACGTCGGCACCGAGATGGTGATGGCGGTGCCCGAGGAGGTGCGCTCGAAGATCGTCGCGCAGATCCCGACCGGCCGGCTGGGCGACCCCGACGAGATCGCGTTCGCGGTGCAGTTCTTCGCAGCGGACGAGGCTGCCTGGATCACGGGCGCCAACCTCGCGATCAACGGCGGCCACTACATGGGCTGGTGATCGTGGCGGGCGCGTCGGCGCCGGCGCGCCGTCGCACTACTGCGTTGCAGCATCACGGCTTGTGCGCCGCTATTGCGGCGCACAAGCCGGCCCGCTAACGTTCGTTCATGTCGAAAGTTCGCATCATCAAGAAGTATCCGAACCGTCGGCTCTACGATACGGAAATCTCGAGCTACATCACCATCGAAGACGTACGGCAACTCGTCGTGGACGGCGAGACCTTCGAGGTGCACGACGCGAAATCCAGCGAAGACATCACCCGCTCGGTGCTGCTGCAGATCATCGCGGAGCACGAGGAGCGCGGGCAGCCGATGTTCTCGACCAACCTGCTGTCGCAGATCATCCGGTTCTACGGCGACTCGCTGCAGGGCTTCATGGGCAGCTATCTCGAGCGCTCCCTGGACACCTTCATCGAGCAGAGCCAGCAGTTCCGCAGCCAGCTCAACAACATCATCGGCCAGACCCCGTGGTCGATGCTGAACGACCTCACCGAGCGCAACCTCGACATGTGGAAGTCGATGCAGAGCCGCTTTCTGACGGCCGCCTCGAACGCCCCGCCCGTCGCCAAGCCCGCCTCCCCAGGCGGCAAGCCGAAGCCCGAGCAGGGCAAGCGCTGACGCCGGGCTTCCGCACGCTCGCCGGCCGCCAGGCCGGTTTGACGCCACCGGGACGCCTTTTCTAGCATCATCCGCTGTTGCGCCGCACCACGGCGCAGCGCCGTCCGTACACTGCACTGCAAGGACTCCCATGACTGCTCGCGTCGCGCTCGTCACCGGCGGGATCGGTGGCCTCGGCACCGAGATCTGCCGTCGCCTCGGGGCGTCGGGACGGCGCGTCGTCGCCGCGGATTTGGGCTCGAGCGCCACGCGCGTCGACGCCTTTCGCGCCGGGACGCGCGAGCTCAACGGCCACCTGAGCTTCGAGCCGGTCGACGTCGGCGACTTCGCCTCGTGCGCTGCGCTGGTCGCCAAAGTCGCGCGCGACGTGGGCCCGGTCGAAATCCTCGTCAACGCCGCCGGCATCACGCGCGACGTCACGCTGCGCAAGATGGAAAACGCGCAGTGGGACGACGTCATCCGCATCAATCTCGACGGCGTCTACAACATGTGCCGCCAGGTCGTCGATGCGATGTGCGAGCGCGGCTTCGGTCGCATCGTCAACATCTCGTCGGTCAACGGGCAGACCGGCCAGTTCGGGCAGACGAACTACTCGGCCGCGAAGGCCGGCATGCACGGGTTCACGATGGCGCTCGCGCGCGAGGTCGCGCGCCGCGGTGTCACGGTCAACAGCGTCTCGCCGGGCTACTGCCGCACCGCGATGGTGATGGCGATCCCCGAGGCGGTCCGCAACGACATCGTCGCGAAGATCCCGGTCGGGCGGCTCGGCGAGCCGTCCGAGGTCGCGCGCGTCGTCGACTTCCTCGCCGCCGACGACGCCGGCTTCATCACCGGCCAGAACGTCGGAGTCAACGGCGGCTATTTCATGGATTTCTGAGCGCTACCGGCCGCGGGGCCGCCGGCGGCCCTGAAGCACGTTGCGACGTGGTCGTCGACCATGCCGGTCGCCTGCATGAACGCGTAGCAGATCGTCGAGCCGACGAAGCCGAAGCCGCGCTTCTTGAGCGCACGGCTCATGCGGTCCGACGCTTCGCTCCGCGGCGGCACGTCGGCCATCGTGCGGGGGCGGTTGCGGACCGGTGCGCCGTCGACGAACGACCACAGGTACGCGGCCAGCGAGCCGAGCTCGTCGCGCACGGCGAGCGTCGCGCGCGCGTTTTTCACTGCGGCTTCGAGCTTCGCGCGGTTGCGTACGATGCGCTCGTTGCGCATGAGCCTCTCGATGCGCGCGGGCGTGTAGCGTGCGATGCGCTCGGCGTCGAACCCGTCGAACGCCTCGCGGTAAGCCTCGCGCTTGCGTAGGATCGTGATCCAGGAAAGTCCCGCCTGCGCGCCTTCGAGGATCAGCATCTCGAACAGATGCCGATCGTCGTGCGACGGCACGCCCCATTCTTCGTCGTGGTAGCGGACGTACTCGGGAACGTCGCCGCACCAGCTGCAGCGGCTGACCGCGCTCACGCCCGTTCGCTGAGCCAGGCGTGGATCGCGGGCGGTACCTCGCGCTGCGAGCGTCCCGAGACATAGATCCCGATGTGCCCGCCCTTGAACGCGAGCTCGGTGTAGTCCTCGGTACCGATGATCCCGCGCATCGCTTTCGACGCGGCCGGCGGCACGAGATGGTCCTGCTCGGCGTAGACGTTGAGCACCGGCATCGTGATCTTCTTCGGGTCGACCTTGCGGCCGCCGATCGCGAGCCCGCCCTTCACGAGCTTGTTGCCCTGATAGAAGTCCTTGATGAACTGGCGGAACGCCTCGCCGGCCTGGTCGGGCGAGTCGAAGATCCACTTCTCCATGCGGAGGAAGTTCTCGAGCTCGGTCTTGTCGTCGAGCACGTCGACTAGGCCGACGTATTTCTGGTGATTGAGCCGAAAGGGCTTGAGCGTGAGGTAGCACCAGTTCATGAGATCGCCCGGCACGTTGCCGAGCGTGTCGACGAGGAGGTCGACGTCCATCTCCTGCGTCCAGTGCGACAGCATATTGTCCGGCGTGTGGAAATCGACCGGCGTCACCATCGTGACGAGGTTGCGGACCTTCTTCGGATGCAGCGCCGAGAAGCACAGCGACATCGCGCCGCCCTGGCAGATCCCGAGCAGATTGATCGCGTCTAGCCCGCGGCGTTTCGCGACGACGTCGACGCAGCGGCGGATCCAGCCGTTCACGTAGTCGTCGAGCGTGACGTAGCGGTCCGATGGATCGGGATAACCCCAGTCGATGATGTAGACGTCCTCGCCCGCGGCGAGCAGCCCGCGCACGATCGAGCGGTCGTGCTGCAGGTCGACCATGTACGGGCGATTGACGAGCGCATAGACGATCAGCAGCGGAACCTGCGCGGTCGGCGCGTTCTCGCCCTTGTAGCGGTAGAGCGCGATCTTGCCGTCGCGCCAGATTTCTTCCTTCGTGGTCGCGCCGTACTCGACGTCGTCGATCTCGCGCAGCGTCTTGGTCGCAGCGGTGAGCTTTTCGCCGAGACGCGCGAGCTCGGCCGCCACGGCTTCCGGCCTGATCTTGATCGGATCCATCGTCACTTTCTCCGCGTCTTCGTGCCGTTGCCGCCCTTGGCCTTCGTCGCGCGGGCCCGCGGGCGCTCCGTTTCGGCCGCGGCGCCGGGTTCCGCTTCGGACGATTCCGCGTCCGGATCGATCCCGAGCGCCTCCTCGATCCGCGCGAGTCGGCGACGAACCTCGGCGAGCCTCGCATGCACGGCATTGACCTCGGTACGGGTCGGCATCCCGACCGTCTGCGTGTTGCGCTCGATCTCCTCGTTGACGAGCTTGCGCACGCGCATCTGCGCGTTGACGAGCTCGCCGTAGACGTGGCGGAAATCGGGCGACAAGGCGATCTCGGCGTAGGCATCCTCGGCCGCGTCGATCCAGAGATCGTAGAGGCCGCGCAGTGTGCCGACTTCGCGGCCGGGCTCGCTGCGTTCGCTGAGCTTCGTTTCCATGAGCTCGAATGCGCGCTGGCTCGCCTTCAGCATCAACGCCTGGTAACGCTGCAGCCATTCCTGGCTCGCGACGTTCGCCGCGACGAGCTTCTGCGCGCGTTCCTGATGCTCGCGCGTGAAGCCGAACGTCGGTAGCGACAGCAGCGCGGTCATCTCGTGCTTGAGCGGTTCCGCGAAGCGGTGCGTCTCCGCGGCGAGCTGATCGAAGCCCAACGCGCCTTCGCCGGAGATCGAGCGCAGCGCCTCGAGCATCGGGTTCGTCATGCCGGAGAGCCCGCCGAACGACTGCGCGAATGCATCGGCGAACGGATTCGCGCCGGGCGACTTGGCCGCGCCGCCCGCCGCCGTCGCGGTCTGTGCGAACGAAGCGAACTGGCGCGCGCTCGCGAGCATCCGCTCGACCACGGCGTTCTGCGATTCGCCCTGCGCGAACAGGCGCGACCACATCTCGAGCCCCTCGTGCCACGACGGCACTCTCGGCGTCTCGGCACCGGCGGTCGCACGCTTCGCGTTCTCGCCCCACGCGTTCCAGAACTGCTCGTTCATCTGCGCCCAGTCCGTCCCGAACGGCGTTCCACTCGTCTTCTCGGCCATCGCTCCTCCGATCTCGCGCGGGCGCGAGGCTAGCATGGGCATGTTGCATCGCAGCATCGCCAGCGGCACGCCGCTTCGGCTAGCGTCGCACGAATGCGACCCGACGAAGCTTCCGACGCGTCGAACACCGAATCCGCGAACGCGACCACGGCCGTACCGCGCGGCACGACGCCGACGTGGGAGATCGAGATGCTGCTCTCGGGCGCAGTCGTGTTCGCGCTGATGCAGATCCCGACGGTGCTCGACCAGAGCTTCGACCGCGTGTTCCTCAAGCTCGCGGCCGCCTGGAGCATCGTCGCGCTGCTCGTCTACAGCTACGTCAAGGCGATCGTCTACGCGCTGATCCTGACTTTCATCGCGCACCTCGCCGCGCGCGCGTACTGGATCGCGCTGGTCGGGCTCGACTCGGTCTATCCCGGCGGCCCGCGCTGGGAGAAGCTCAGCGCGGGCCCGATCCTGCGCGAGCACGCGCGCCGGCGGTTCGTGCCGCTGAAGACCCTGATCGGACGCGCGGACGACCGCTGCAGCCTGATCTTCGCGAGCGGCATCCTGCTGGTCCTGTTCGCGCTGTTCTCGCTCGTGTTCACCTCGGTCATCGCGGCCTTCGCCTTCGCGCTCTCGCACTATCTGTTCGGCGACGGCTACTGGGTCGAGATCCTGCTCGGCGTGACCGCGGTTGTCGCCCTGCCCGCCGCGCTCGCAGGGCTCTACGACCGCTATCGCGGCGATCGCATCGCTCCCGACGGATCGCTCGCCCGCGCGATCCGCGCGATCGCGACGCTCAACCAGCGTCTCGTGATCGCGCCCGCGCTGCCGATGCTGCACACGCTGCAGACGAACCGCCCGCGCCAGCGCATCTACGCCGTGCTGATCGTCGCGATGCTCGCGATCCTCTACTTCGTGATGGGTGAAGTGCTCGTGCGGCGCGAGGTGCTGCAACTCGACATGTACGCACACCTGCCCGACCGGCCGACGTCGTACGCGCTCGATCCCGATCACTACGAGGACCGGCGCGACCCGCAATCGGTCGCGATGCTGCCGTACATCCAGTCGGAGATCGTGACCGGCCGCTACCTGCGCCTGTTCGTGCCGTACCTCAACGAGCGCCACGCGGCGGGTCTCGCACGCGCCTGTCCCGGGCTCGAGCCGATCTCCTCGGGGTCGATGATGCGGCGCGGCGACCGGCGCCTCGACGACGCCAAGAGTCTCGAGACCCTCGGATGCTTCGCGAAAATGCTCAAGATCGAGCTCGACGGTCGCCCGATCGAGCCCGACCTTTCGTTCGGCAGCGATGCGCGCAGCGGCCACCGCGGCCTCGTCGCGATGATTCCGGCCACGGAGCTCGCGTCGGGCCGCCATGTCGTCGCGTTGCGGCGACCGCCGCGCGAGCGAGGCGAGGTTGCGAGCCCGGCGAGTGAGGAGCTGACGGACTCCGGCGAAGCGCGTGCAACGAAAGCCCCGTCGGGCGAGCCCCAGACCGAGCTGCGATACGAGATCCCGTTCTGGCGCTGAGGCCCGAAACGAAGAAGGCGGGCACGCGGCCCGCCTTCTTGGCTCAACCTCGAGCTCGAGTCGCGATCAGGCGCTGGCCGGCTGCTTCTCGTCTTCGTTGACCGCTTTCATCGAGAGACGGATGCGGCCCTGCTTGTCGACCTCGAGCACCTTGACGCGCACGACGTCGCCTTCCTTGAGCTTGTCGGAGACCTTCTCGACCCGCTCGTTCGAGATCTGCGAGACGTGCACGAGGCCGTCGCGACCCGGCAGGATCGTCACGAACGCGCCGAAGTCCATGAGCTTCGCGACCTTGCCCTCGTAGATGCGTCCCGGCTCGACGTCGGCCGTGATCATCTCGATGCGCTTCTTCGCGGCTTCGGCGGCCTCGCGGTTGACCGAGGCGATGATGACGGTGCCGTCGTCGCTGATGTCGATCGTCGTGCCGGTCTCTTCGGTGATCGAGCGGATCGTGGCGCCGCCCTTGCCGATGACCTCGCGGATCTTGTCCGGGTGGATCTTGATCGTGAGCAGGCGCGGAGCGAACTCGCTCATCTCCTGGCGCGGCGTGCTGATGACCTTCGCCATCTCGCCGAGGATGTGCAGCCGACCCTGCTTCGCCTGATCGAGCGCGACCCGCATGATCTCCTCGGTGATGCCGTCGATCTTGATGTCCATCTGCAGGGCGGTGATGCCCTGGGCGGATCCGGCCACTTTGAAGTCCATGTCGCCGAGGTGATCCTCGTCGCCGAGGATGTCCGACAGCACGGCGTACTGCTGGCCTTCCTTGATCAGGCCCATCGCGATGCCGGCCACCGGCGCCTTGATCGGCACACCCGCGTCCATCAGTGCGAGCGAGGAGCCGCAGACCGACGCCATCGACGACGAGCCGTTCGACTCGGTGATCTCCGAGACGACGCGCACGACGTACGGGAAGTCCGTCATCGTCGGCATGACTGCGGCGACGCCGCGGCGCGCGAGACGGCCGTGGCCGATCTCACGGCGCTTCGGCGCCAGCATGTTGCTGATCTCGCCGACCGAGAACGGCGGGAAGTTGTAGTGGAACAGGAACGTGTCCTTCGACTCGCCCTCGATCGCGTCGATGATCTGCGCGTCGCGGCCGGTGCCGAGCGTGGTGGTCACGATCGCCTGGGTCTCACCACGCGTGAACAGCGACGAGCCGTGGGTACGCGGCAGCACGCCGACGCGGACCGAGATCGGGCGCACGGTAGAGAGGTCGCGGCCGTCGATGCGGCTCTTCGTGCTCAGCACCTGCTGGCGCATGGTGCTGTACTCGAGCTCGCCGTATTCCTTGGCGATCATCGCGTCGTTCCAGCCCGCAGCCTCGCACTGCGGCTTCAGCGCCTCGAGCACTTCCTTGCGCAGGCCGGCGATGGAGTCGCGGCGCGCGGCCTTCTCGCGGATCAGGTAGCACTTCGACAGGCGCTCTCCGACCACGCCCTTGATCGCGGCGACCAGCGTGTCGTTGGCGGTCGGCGCGGTCCAGGCGAAGGGCTTGACGCCGGCTGTCTTCGCGAACTCGCTGATCGCGCCGATCGCGGCCTGCATCTCGCGGTGGCCGTGCATGACGGCGCCGAGCATGACCTCTTCCGAGAGGATCTTCGCCTCGGATTCGACCATGAGCACGGCATTCGCGGTGCCGGCGACGACGAGGTCGAGCTCGGAGCTGGCGAGCTCGGTGCGGGTCGGGTTGAGCAGGTACTTGCCGTTCGCGTAGCCGACGCGCGCAGCGCCGATCGGGCCGTTGAACGGGATGCCGGAGAGCGCGAGCGCCGCGGAGGCGCCGAGCATCGCGGGAATGTCGCCGTCGATGTCGGGATTCATCGACATCACGGTCGCCATCACCTGCACTTCGTGGCGGAAGTTCTCGGGGAAGAGCGGACGGATCGGACGATCGATCAGGCGCGAGGTCAGCGTCTCGCGCTCGGTCGGACGGCCCTCGCGCTTGAAGAAGCCGCCGGGAATGCGGCCGCCCGCATAGAACTTCTCGACGTAGTGCACCGAGAGCGGGAAGAAGTCCTTGCCCTCGAGGGGCTTCGCCGAGCCGACGACCGTAACCAGCACGACCGTCCCGCCCATGTGAACCATGACTGCGCCGGAGGCCTGCCGCGCGATCTCGCCCGCTTCGAGCGTGACCTCGTGTTGACCGTATCGGAACGTCTTCGTTGTCTTCGCCACGTGTGATTCCTTGTTCTCTTGGCCTGCCGAAGGACGCTCCCCATGAGCGGCCTTCAAAAGCGCGAGCCCGGACTCGCCGGGCTCGCATGCGTGTGTCTTGATCAGCGGCGGATGCCGAGACGCGTGATCAGCGTCTTGTAGCGCTCGCCGTCCCTGTCCTTGAGGTAGTTCAGGAGGCGACGGCGCTGATTGACGAGCTTAAGCAGGCCGCGACGCGAATGGTGATCCTTCACGTGCGTGCCGAAGTGCTGCGTCAGGTGTTCGATGCGCGCCGACAGCAGCGCAACCTGGACTTCGGGCGAGCCGGTGTCGTTCGGCGCGCGCTTGTAGTCGGCGATGACCTTCTGAGTTTGTTCGTTCGAGAGCGACATTGTGTGGATTCCTTGAAACGACGGCGGAACGCGAGAGGCGGTTGTCGACGCCGCTGACCCGTTCGCTCCGTCCAGTGAGGTTGAGGAAACTGCGAAAAGCCGCCTATTCTAGCCCGGGAATGCGTTTCCGGACAAGCGCTTGGACGGCGATGTGTCAAGCCGGCACGAACACGCGTTGCGGCCGGATGAGCCCGTCGGCTCCGCGCTCCACGAGCGCGAGGAGGTGGCCCTCGGGCCCATAGGCGCGGCCGAGACCGGTCCAGGCGAGGTCCGGGAGGTGCTGCGGGATGCCGTGCACCAGGCCCTGCGCCGCCGCGGAGCCGAGGTCGGCGCGCGGGAGCACCGCGAGGCCAGCGTCGATCGGCAGCAAGCCGCGCCGCGCCGTATCCGCGTGTTCCTCGACGGCTTCGAGCGTGACCATCGCTGCCTCGACGAACGGCTCGATCCAGGTCCTGCGCAGCGCGCTCACGTGCGCCCCGCAGCCGAGTGCCTCACCGATGTCGGTCGCGAGGCTCCGGATGTACGTGCCCGAGCCACAGACGACGCGAATCGACAGCGTCGCGGGATCGCGTCGAACGAGCACGATCGACTCGATCTCGACCTCGCGCAGCGGCGCCTCGACCGCTACGCCGCGCCGCGCGAGCCGGTAGAGCGGCACGCCGCCGCGTTTGAGTGCCGAGAACGCCGGAGGCCGCTGCATGATGCGGCCGACGAAGGACGCGAGCACTGCGGCGACGCGCGCCTCGTCGTACGACCCGACGGCACGGCTCTCGACCACCTCGCCTTCCGCGTCGGCGGTCGTCGTGGTGGCGCCGAGCCGCACGTCCGCGAGGTAACACTTGCGCTGCCCGAGCAGGTGCCCGGCCACCTTCGTAGCCTCGCCGAGGCAGATCGGCAGCATGCCGGTGGCCAGCGGATCGAGGCTGCCCGTGTGCCCGGCCTTGTCCGCACCGAGCGCGCGTTTCGCGCGCTGCAGCGCGCGGTTGGACGAGAGTCCGTGCGGTTTGTCGAGCAGGAGGATGCCGTCGATGCGTGCCATCTAGCGCGCCGCCTGCTGCCCGCGGCCGTGTGTGAGCGAAGCTACTATCTTCCCATGCAGATCCCGAGCGAGCTCGAACGCTGTCGTGCCGCGCGACGCGCCCGCACGCTCGCCGGTCTGCTGCTGTCGGCCGCCGCACAGCTCGTATACGACGACGCGCACGCCGCCGGCGATTGCCTGCTCGTCGACGGCTTCGAAGCGGACGCCGCGCGCTGCCGCGTCGGGGTGATCCCGCCGGGGACGTCGTGGCAGTGGCAGCTCGCGGGCACGATCGACACGACGGTCGACGTCGACCTCTACGACATCGACCTGTTCGAGACGGCACAGGCGGTCGTCGACCAGCTGCATCGAGACGGGCGCATCGTGATCTGCTACTTCAGTGCCGGGAGTTGGGAGAGCTATCGGCCGGATTCGGCCGCGTTCCCCGAAAGCGTCAAGGGTTTGCCGCTCGATCCGCCGTTTCAGGACGAGCGCTGGCTCGACATCCGCCAGCTCGAGACGCTGCGGCCCCTGATCGAAGCGCGTCTCGATCTCGCCGTAGCGAAACGCTGCGACGGCGTCGAGCCCGACAACGTCGACGCGTACACCAACGCGAGCGGCTTTCCGCTCACATCCCAGCACCAGATCGCCTACAACCGCTTCGTCGCGGACGCCGCGCACGCCCGCGATCTCTCGGTCGGGCTCAAGAACGACCTCGATCAGATCACGCAACTGCTGCCCTACTTCGACTGGGCGCTCAACGAGCAGTGCTTCGAGTACGACGAATGCCAGCTCCTCGCGCCGTTCGTCGCGGCCGGCAAGGCGGTGCTCGGCGTCGAGTACAACCTCGGCACCACGCAGTTCTGTCCGCAGGCCAACGCGATGAACTTCGACTGGTTGCGCAAGAACCTCAACCTCGACGCGTTTCGTCAAGCGTGTCGGTAGGCGCACGCTGCCCGTCGCCGTTTCGCTGCGCGAGTCCGCGGGCCGGAGTGAGCCGGAGGCGAACTACGCCTTTGGAAGATCCCGCAGCAGTTGCTCGATCCGCTCGCCGCGGTCGACCGAGTCGTCGTACGCGAAACGCAGTTCCGGCATGTGCCGGAGCTTCATCGAGCGCGAGAGCTCGCGCCGGAACTCCTTCGCGTGCTCGTTGAGGAGCTTGACCGCCGCGGCGCCCTCTTCCGACTTCAGCGCCGTGACGTAGACGCGCGCGAGCGACACATCGCGCGTGACCTCGACGTCGGACACCGATACCGACGGCAGCTCGCCGTTCCGGACCGCCTCGTGCACGACGAGCGACACCTCGCGGCGCAGCTCTGCAGCGATGCGGTCGGAACGGTTGTATTCGCGGTGTGCCATCAGAGCGTCCGCTGTACCTCGATGCGCTCGAAGCACTCGATCTGGTCGCCGGCGCGCACGTCGTTGTACTGCTTGACGCCGATGCCGCACTCCATGCCGTTGCGGACTTCCTCGACGACTTCCTTGAAGCGACGCAGCGACTCGAGCTCGCCCTGGAACACGACGACGTTGTCGCGCAGCACGCGGATCGGCTTGTTGCGCTTGACCGTGCCCTCGATGACCATGCAGCCCGCGATCTGGCCGAACTTCGACGAGCGGAACACCTCACGGACCTGTGCGACGCCGATGATCTCCTCGCGGATCTCCGTGCCGAGCAGACCCGACGCAACCTGGCGCACCTGGTCGATGACGTCGTAGATGATCGAGAAGTAGCGGACGTCGAGGCCGGCTTCGTTGACGATCTTGCGCGCGCCGGCATCGGCGCGGACGTTGAAGCCGATCAGGAGCGCCTTCGAGGTCTGCGCTAGCATCGCGTCGCCTTCGGTGATGCCGCCGACGCCCGAGCCCACGACGTTGACCTTCACCGCGTCGGTCGAGATCTTCGTCAGCGCGTCGCGCAGCGCCTCGGCCGAGCCTTGCACGTCGGCCTTGACGACGAGGTTCAGGACGCGCTGACCTTCGCGCTGCTGCGCCATCTGCGACATGATGTCTTCGAGCTTCGTGGTCTGGCGGAACAGGCGCGACTCGCGCCGCTTCGCCTCGCGCTGCTGCGCGACGTCCTTCGCGAGCCGCTCGTCGGCCACGACCGCGAAGTCGTCGCCCGCATCGGGCACGCCCGAAAGACCGAGCAGCACGACCGGGATCGACGGGCCCGCGTCCTGCACCTGCTCGCCGGCTTCGTTGAACATCGCGCGAACGCGTCCGTACTGGACGCCGCAGACGATGAAGTCGCCGCGCGACAGCGTGCCCTGCTGGACGAGCACGGTCGCGACCGGGCCACGACCCTTGTCGAGCGCGGACTCGACCACGACGCCGCTCGCGCGGCCCTCGGGCACGGCCTTGAGCTCCATGACTTCGGACTGGAGCAGGATCGAGTCGAGCAGCGAGTCGACACCCTCACCGGTCTTTGCCGACACCGGCACGAAGATCGTCTCGCCGCCGTATTCCTCCGGCACGACCTCGTGCTGGATCAGGCCCTGCTTGACCCGTTCGGGTTGCGCCTCGGGCTTGTCGATCTTGTTCATCGCGACGATCACCGGAACGTTCGCGGCGCGCGCGTGCTGGATCGCCTCGATCGTCTGCGGCATGACGCCGTCGTCGGCCGCGACCACGAGCACGACGATGTCGGTCAGCTTGGCGCCGCGCGCGCGCATCGCGGTGAACGCGGCGTGGCCCGGCGTGTCGAGGAAGGTGACGACGCCCTTCTCGGTGCGAACGTGGTACGCACCGATGTGCTGCGTGATGCCGCCGGCTTCGCCCGCCGCGACCTTGGTGCGGCGGATGTAGTCGAGCAGCGAGGTCTTGCCGTGGTCGACGTGACCCATGATCGTGACGATCGGCGGACGCGTCCGCGCGTCGGCGGACGCATCGCCGCCGGCGGCGGCGATCAGCGCGCTCTCCGCGTCGGTGTCCTTCGCGCGCACCACCTTGTGGCCCAGCTCCTCCGCGACGAGCTGCGCAGTGTCATGATCGATGACTTGGTTGATCGTCGCCATGACGCCCATCTTGAAGAGCTGCTTGACGACTTCCGCACCCTTGACCGCCATCTTCTGCGCGAGCTCGCCGACCGAGATCGAATCGGCGACCGCGATCTCCTTGGTCTGCTTCTCGGTAGGCCGCGAGAAGCCGTGCGGCCCGGCTCCGGCGGTGCGCGTCTCGACCTTGTGCGGGCGCGGCTTGCGCTTGACGCGGCGAGCTCCGGCGCCCGCCTCGGCGAGATGCAGCTCGCCGCGGACGTAGCGGCCGAGGTGCGGGTCGTCGGGTGCCACGGTCTCTTCTTGCATCTGGTGCGAGCCGTGCACGCCCTTGTGACGGCGCGGCTCGTCGCGCTCGCCCGCGCGCGGCTCCTTGCGCACCGGAGGCTTCACTTCCTTCGGACGCGCCTTCTCGTCGCGACGTTTCGCCTCGTCTTCGGGACGCTTCGTCTCGGTCACGGCCGCGCGCGCGGCGGCGGCCTCGGCTTCGGCGCGCTTGCGCTCCTCGTCCTTCTTCTTCGCTTCGTCCTCGAGGCGTCGCTTCTCGTCGGCCTCGCGCAGCGCGGCCTCCTCGGCGGCGCGGCGCGCCTCCGATTCCTTCAGCAGGCGCATCGCTTCCTCGCGCTCCGCGTCCGGACTCTGCTGATCGTCCTGCACCACCGAACGCTTGACGTAGGTGCGCTTCTGGCGCACCTCGACCGCGACGGTCTTGCCCTTCGCGGCACCGGACGAGACGGTGAGCTCGCTGACCTTCTTGCGGCGCAGCGTGATCTGCTGCGGGCCCGCCTCCTGCTCGGCCGGCGACTCGCGCTTGCCGTGCGTACGCCGCAGGAAGCCGAGCAGCTTCACTTTCTCGGTGCTCGTGACGACCTGGTCGGCGCCGGAGAACTTCATCCCGGCCTCGGCGAGCTGCTCGAGCAGCTTGTCGACCTGGAGGTTCAGCACGTTCGCGAGTTGTCTAACGGTTACGTCCGACATTCGTTGTTCCTGGTGACCGGCGCCGCTTCCGCGGCGCCCGGCATTTGCGCGATGCCGGACATCGCCCCCGCGATACCCGGCTCAAGTTCCACCGCAAGCTTTTCTACGCCCCGTGCTCGAGCCGCGCGATCATCGGTGCACGCGCGGCCATGATGAGCTGAGCGGCACGGTCTTCGTCCATTCCGTCGATGTCGATGATCTCGTCGACCGCGAGCTCGGCGAGGTCGTCGAGCGTCCTGACGCCGCGCTCGGCGAGCGCAAAGGCGGTCGACTCGTCCATGCCCTCGAGCCCGAGCAGCTCGTCCGACGGCTTGTGCTCGTCGAGGTCCTCCTCGACCTGGATCATCTGCGTCAGGAGCGCGTCGCGCGCACGCGCGCGCAGCTCCTCGACGATGTCCTCGTCGAATTCCTCGACCGCGAGCAGCTCCGACGCCGGCACGTACGCGATCTCCTCGATCGACGAGAAGCCCTCCGTCACGAGGATCGCCGCGATCTCGGCGTCGACCTCGAGCTTCTCCTGGAACAGGATGCGCGCGGCCTCCTGTTCGGACTCGCTCTTCTGCTGGACCTGCGCCTGCGTCATGACGTTGAGCTGCCAGCCGGCGAGCTTCGACGCGAGGCGTACGTTCTGGCCGCCGCGGCCGATCGCCTTCGACAGCTCCGTCTCGGCGACGGCGATGTCCATGGAGTGCTTTTCCTCGTCGACGATGATCGACTCGACCTGCGCCGGCGCCATCGCGTTGATGACGAACTGGGCGGGATTCTCGTTCCAGAGGATGATGTCGACGCGCTCGCCGTTGAGCTCGTTCGAGACCGCCTGGACGCGCGAGCCGCGCATGCCGATGCACGCGCCGATCGGATCCGTGCGCGCATCCTTCGAGCGCACCGCGATCTTCGCGCGGTCGCCCGGGTCGCGCGCTGCCGCCATGATCTCGACGAGACCCTGGCCGACTTCCGGAACCTCGAGCTTGAACAGCTCCATCATGAACTCGGGCGCGGTGCGCGAGACGAACAGCTGCGGGCCGCGCGACTCGGCGCGGACCTCGTAGAGGTAGCCACGCAGTCGGTCGCCCGGGCGCACGTTCTCGCGCGGGATCGCCTTCTCGCGCGGAACGAACGACTCGGCGTTGGCGCCGAGATCGACATAGATGTTTCCGCGCTCGACCCGCTTGACGATGCCGGTCACGAGCTCCCCGATGCGGTCCTTGTAGGCGTCGACGACCTGCGCGCGCTCGGCCTCGCGCACGCGCTGCACGATGACCTGCTTCGCGGCCTGGGCTGCGATGCGACCGAACTCGGCGTTCTCGACCTGTTCCTCGAGGAAGTCACCGACCTGCGCGTCGGCCTTGACGTCGACCGCGTCCATGAGGCGGGTCTGGCGGTCGGGCGACTCCATCTCGACGTCGTCGGCCACGACTTCCCAGCGCCGGAACGTCTCGTAGTCGCCGGTCTCGCGGTCGATCGAGACGCGCATCGCGACGTCCTCGGAATAGCGCTTCTTCGCGGCGGACGCGAGCGCGGCCTCCATCGCGTCGAAGATCACTTCCTTCGCGACGCCCTTCTCGTTCGCGACCGCGTCGACGACGAGCAGCATCTCCCTAGCCATCGACTTCGGAGCGGGCTCCGGTTCGCGGACCTTTGCGCGTGACTTCTTCGCCTCAGCGGCCATTTCGTTTTCCACCCTTCTTCGGTTGGCTCCTGGCGACTTCGCCGACCAGGTTCGCCTTCTGCACGTTGCCGTGCTCGATCACGACGGGAGCGCCGTCCTGCTCGAGCACGATCTTCGAACCCTCGACCGCGCGGATCGGCCCCTGGAAACGGCGGCGTCCGTCGATCGGCACGTTGACCGTGAGCTTCGCCTCCTGTCCCACGAAGCGCGCGTAGTGCTCCGGCCGGAACAGCGGCCGGTCGACGCCCGGCGACGAGACCTCGAGCGTGTAGCGGCTCTTGATCGGGTCGTTGACGTCGAGCGTCGCGGAGACCTCGCGGCTCACCGCTTCGCAGTCGTCGAGCGTGACGCCGCGCTCCGGCGCATCGATGTAGATGCGCAGCAGCGCGTTCGTGCGGTGCGGCGCGAACTCGAGCCCGAGCAGCTCGAGCCCGAGCGACGCCACCACCGGCTGCAACAGATTGTCGAGCTCGTCGTGTCTCATTCGGCCAAAAAAAAAGAGAGAGCCAAAGCCCCCTCTTTTCGAGTAACAGAGGTTCTTCCCTGCCGTTGCGCGCCCCTTCCGGGCCGCGCCGCGATCCATCGCGTTCCTAACGAAAAAGGCCCCACCGGGGCCTTTTCCAGAGTTAACTGGTAGCGGGGGTAGGATTTGAACCTACGACCTTCGGGTTATGAGCCCGACGAGCTGCCAGACTGCTCCACCCCGCATCAGGCGAACGCGCATTCTAGAGACCGACCGCGCGGATTTCAACCTTTCATCCCGGCGCAAGCCGGGATCCAGAGTGATTCAGCGACTCACCGCGTCGAAACACCAACGCATCAGCGGGCCCGAAGCGATGCCGAGCGCAAGCAGCGCGAGGCCGTTCGCCGACAGCGCGAAACGGAACGGAAGATCGGCCGGCAGCGCCAGCGGCCCCGGCTGTTTCGGCTCGTCGAAGTACATGACCTTGATGACGCGCAGGTAGTAGTACGCGCCGATCACCGCGAACACTGCCGCGACGATCACGAGCCAGAGCCAACCGGCATCGAGCGCGGCCTTCAGCACCGCGAACTTCGCGATGAAACCGACCCAGATCGGCACGCCGGCCGAGGACGCCATGATCATCAGCATCAGCATCGCGTACCAGGCGTTGCGCTGGTTGAGACCGCGGAAGTCGTCGATCTGGTCCGCTTCGAAGCCGCCGCGCGAAAGCAGCACGATCATGCCGAACGACGCGGTCGCGGTCAGCGCATAGGTGATCGCGTAGAACATCGCGGCGGCGTAGCCCTCAGGCGTGCCGTTCAGCACACCGAGCAGCAGGAAGCCGATGTGCGAGATCGTCGAGTACGCGAGCATGCGCTTCAGGTTCGTCTGCGCGATCGCGACGACGTTGCCGATCGCGAGCGACGCGACGGCCAGGAACGCGAGCATCTGCTGCCAGTCCGCCGCGAGGTTCGACAGCCCGCCCTCGAGCAGACGGTACGCCATCGCGAACGCAGCGATCTTCGGCGCCGAACCGATGAACATCGTCACCGCGGTCGGGGAACCCTCGTAGACGTCGGGCACCCACATGTGGAACGGCGCCGCACCGAGCTTGAACGCGATGCCGACGACGAGGAACGTGAGACCGAACGAGAGCATCGTGCGCTCGTATCCGGCAGCGGCCTTCGCGTCGATCGCGTCGAGCGCGAGCGAGCCCGTCGCGCCGTAGATCATCGACATGCCGTAGAGCAGCATGCCCGACGCGAGCGCGCCGAGCACGAAGTACTTCATCGCCGCCTCGGACGAGAGCTTCGAGTCGCGGTTCAACCCGACCAGCGCGTACTGCGACAGCGCGAGGAGCTCGAGGCCGAGGTAGACCATGAGCAGGCTGCCCGCGGAGACGAGCAGCATCATTCCGAGCAGCGCACACAGCACGAGCACGTAGAACTCGCCCTGGAACAGCCCGCGCGGATCGAGGTAAGGCTTGGCGTAGACGAACACCGCGATCGTGACGGCGTAGATCGAGAGCTTCATCACCTCGGAGAAGCCGTCACGCACGAACATCCCGCCGAACGCGAGCTGCGCGTCCGGCGATTGCCCGCGCAGCGTCAGCATCGCGGTCAGCACGACGATCGCGATCGCGAGGAAATGCGTCAGTCCCCGGCGGGACTGCTCGATGTAGAGATCCGCGATCAGGAGCACGCAGAGTGCGCCGAGCAGGAACAGCTCGGGCGTCATCGGCACCAGGTTCGCGATCAGGTCGTTCCAGCTCATCGTCGGTCGATCCGTCATTCCGTGGCGGCGCGGCTCACGCCTTCGCCTGCGTGATCTGGGCGACCAGCGAGTCGATCGACGTGCCCATGAGGTCCGTCAGCGGCGCAGGCCAGATTCCGAGCGCGAGCACCGCGATCGCGAAGCTGCCGAGCACGATCGCCTCACGCGGCTCGAGGTCCTTGAGCTGGGCGACCTGCTCGTTCGCGACCTCGCCGAACAGCACGCGCTTGACCAGCCAGAGCGTGTACGCCGCGCCGACGATCAGCGTGAGGCCGGCACCTGCCGCGAGCCACGGATTCGCCTGGAAGCTCGCGAGCAGCACCATGAACTCGCCGACGAAGCCGCTCGTGCCGGGAAGCCCGCAGTTCGCCATCGCGAACAGCACGAGCAGTGCCGCGAACCACGGCATCGTGTTCACGACGCCGCCGTAGTCGCCGATCATGCGGCTGTGCACGCGGTCGTAGAGCACGCCGACACAGGAGAACAGCGCGCCCGACACGAAGCCGTGCGAGATCATCTGGACCATCGCGCCCTGCAGGCCGAGCTTGGCGGCGTCCGGGTTGCCGGCGTCGCGCGCGAGAGCGAACGAAATGAACGCGCCGAGCGTCACGAAACCCATGTGGCTGATCGACGAGTACGCGATCAGCTTCTTCATGTCCTCCTGGGCGAGCGCGACGAAGCCGACGTAGATCACCGCGATCAGCGACAGCGCGATGATGAGCCATGCGTATTCCTGCGACGCGTCCGGCGTGATCGGCAGCGAGAAGCGCAGAAAACCGTACCCGCCGATCTTCAGCATGATCGCGGCGAGGATCACCGAGCCGCCGGTCGGGGCCTCGACATGCGCGTCCGGCAGCCAGGTGTGGACCGGCCACATCGGTACCTTCACTGCGAACGCAGTGAGGAAGCCGAAGAACAACCAAGTTTGCTCGGTCAACGAGAGCGGCTCGTTCGCGAGCGTCGCGAGGTCGAACGAACCGGTCTTGAGGTAGAGGTAGATCAGCCCGACCAGCATGAAGATCGAGCCGAGGAACGTGTACAGGAAAAACTTGATCGTCGCGTAGACGCGGCGCGGGCCGCCCCAGATACCGATGATGATGAACATCGGGATCAGCATCGCCTCGAAGAACACGTAGAAGAGCATCGCGTCGAGCGCGCAGAACACGCCGATCATGAGGCCTTCTAGGATCAGGAACGACGCGACGTACTGGTTGACGCGCTCTTCGATCACGCTCCACGCGCCGATCAGCACGAGCACCGTCGTGAACGAGGTCAGCACGATCAGCGCGACCGAGATGCCGTCGATGCCGAGGTGGTACCAGACGTTCAGCATCTCGATCCACGGATGCTGCTCGACGAACTGCATGCGCGGATCGGTCTGGTCGTAGCCGAGCCAGAGCGGCAGCGAAAGCGCAAACGTCGCGAGCGCGGTTGCGAGCGCGACCCAGCGCGCCTGCGACGGCCGCTCGTTGCCGGCCGCGAGCGCGAGCACGCCGCCCAGGATCGGCAGCCAGACCAGGAGCGAGAGGAGCGGCCAGTTCGTCATCGTTTCCATCGTCTTGGGTCCGTCCCTGGTCTCAGCGGATCACGAACACGCCGAGCAGCACGATGAGGCCGACGATCATCGCGAACGCGTAGTGGTAGAGATAGCCCGACTGCACGCGACGCACGATCGCCGAGAGGCGGTCGACGAGCGCGGCGGAGCCGTCGACGAGCACGCCATCGATGACGCCGACGTCGCCGCCTTTCCAGAACGCGCGACCGAGCAGAACCGAGCCTTTCGCGAAGACGGCCTGATTGAGCTCGTCGAACCCGTACTTCTTCTCGAGCACGCGGTGGAACGGACGCAGCGCGCGCTTGATCGACTCGGACGTGCCCGGGCGGATCAGGTAGACCCAAGTCGCGACGGCGAAGCCCGCGAAGGCGAACCAGAACGCCGGTGACTGGATGAAGTGCAGGCCGAACGCGAGCGGGCCGTGCCACTCGTGCTCGCCGATCGCGCCGACGACGTCGTGCTCGGGCTTCGCGAAGATCGCGCCTTCGAAGAAGCCGCCGAACAGCATGGGACCGGCGGTCAGAAAACCGATCGCGATCGACGGGATCGCGAGCAGCACGAGCGGCGCAGTCACGACCCACGGCGATTCGTGCGGCGCGTGCGCGCCGTGTTCGTCGTGCTCGTGCTCGTGCGCGAGCTCGGTCTCGTGCGCGATCGAGTCCGCCTCGGGCGCGACGTAGTCCGGCTCGGCGGGCGCGTGAAAGCGCTCCTCGCCGTGGAACGTGAGGTAAAGCAAGCGGAAGCTGTAGAGCGCCGTCACGAACACGCCGAGCAGCACGGCCCAGTAGCCGTACTGCTGAACCCAGCCGCCGTGCTCGGCCGCGTGGTGCGCGGCCTCGATGATGACGTCCTTCGAGTAGTAGCCCGAGAGGAACGGCATGCCGGTCAGCGCGAGTGTGCCGATCCATGTCACGGCGAACGTGATCGGCATGTACTTCCGCAGGCCGCCCATGTGGCGCATGTCCTGCTCGTGGTGCATGCCGATGATCACGGAACCGGCGGCGAGGAACAGCAGCGCCTTGAAGAACGCGTGCGTCATGAGGTGGAAGATCGCGGCGGAGTACGCCGAGACGCCGAGCGCCACGGTCATGTAGCCGAGCTGCGACAGCGTCGAATACGCGACCACGCGCTTGATGTCGTTCTGCACGATACCGATGAGACCCGTGAAGAACGCCGTCGTCGCGCCGATGAACAGCACCACCGCGAGCGCGGTCTCCGACAGCTCGAACAGCGGCGACATGCGCGCCACCATGAAGATGCCCGCAGTGACCATCGTTGCGGCGTGGATCAGCGCCGAGATCGGAGTCGGGCCTTCCATCGAGTCGGGCAGCCAGACGTGCAGCGGCACCTGCGCCGACTTGCCCATCGCGCCGACGAAGAGGCAGATGCAGATGAAGGTCGCGACGTCCCACGGCTGCCCGGGGACGATCTCGACGCTGCGGCCGACCAGCGCGCCGCTGCCCTCGAACGCCGTCGCATAGTCGAGCGTGCCGAGCCAGTACAGCACGCCCGCGATACCGAGCAGGAAGCCGAAATCGCCGACGCGGTTGACGAGGAACGCCTTCAAGTTCGCGAAGATCGCGGTCGGCCGCTTGAACCAGAAGCCGATCAGGAGATACGAGACGAGCCCGACCGCTTCCCAGCCGAAGAACAGCTGCACGAAGTTGTTGCTCATGACGAGCATCAGCATCGAAAACGTGAACAGCGCGATGTAGCTGAAGAAGCGCTGGTAGCCCGGATCGTCGGCCATGTAGCCGATCGTGTAGACGTGCACCATCAGCGAGACGAAGGTCACGACCACCATCATCATCGCGGTGAGGTTGTCGACGAGAAAGCCGACGTTCGCCTCGATCGCCCCGACCTTGAACCAGGTGTAGAGGTTCTCGTTGTAGACCGGCGCATCGAGCGCGACCAGCTGATAGAGCACGTAGATCGACAGCGCGCACGAGACCGCGACACCCGCGATCGTCACGCTGTGCGCGCCGACGCGTCCGACCTGATTGCGGAACAGCCCCGCGACGAGCGCCCCGAAGAGCGGCGCGAGCGCGATGACGAGCAGGATGGTCGTATTGATCATCATCAGCCCTTCATCGAGTCCAGTTCTTTGACGTTGATCGTGTCGTGGTTGCGGAACAGCACGACGAGGATCGCGAGACCGATCGCCGACTCGGCCGCGGCGACGGTCAGGATGAAGAACACGAAGATCTGCCCAGCCGCGTCGCCGAGGAAGTGCGAGAACGCGATGAAGTTCATGTTGACCGCGAGCAGCATCAGCTCGATCGACATCAACAGGATGATGACGTTCTTGCGGTTGATGAAGATGCCGGCGACCGAGATGCAGAAGAGCAGCGCGCCGAGGAACAGGTAGTGGCCGAGCGTGATCACGGCTGCACCGCCTTCGTGCCGGCGGACGGCATCTTCACGACGCGCACGCGATCTTCCTTGCGGACCAGCACCTGCCGCGCCGGGTCCTGGTGACGCACGCCCGCGCGACGGCGGAGCGTCAGCGTGATCGCCGCGATGATCGCGACGGTCAGGATCACCGCCGCGATCTCGAACGGCAGGATGTAGTCGGTGAACATCGCGCGCCCGAGCCACTCGGTATTCGAAAGCCCGGCGTTAACCGCCGGATCCGGCGGCGCCTGGACCGCGGCGTACTTGCGCCAGCCGATCAGCGCGAGCATCTCGCCGAGCATGACGAGGCCCACGAGCACGCCCACCGGCAGGAAGCGGATGAAACCCTCGCGCAGCGGCTCGATCTTGACGTCGAGCATCATCACCACGAAGAGGAACAACACCATCACCGCGCCGACGTAGACGAGGATCAGCGCGATCGCGAGGAACTCGGCCTTGAGCAGCAGCCACAGGCACGCGCTGGTGAAGAAGGTCAGCACGAGCCAGAGCGCCGCGTGCACCGGATTGCGCGCGAGGATCACGCCGAACGCAGCACCGGCGAGCGCGACGGAAAACGCGTAGAACAGCATCAGATCGAGGCTCATGGCGGATTCCGTCAGCGGTACGCCGCGTCCTGCATGCGGGCCTGCGCGATCAGCTGCTCGTAGCGGTCACCGATCGCGAGCAGCTGCGACTTCGTCACGATGTTCTCGCCGCGGCGCTCGAAGTGGTACTCGTGGATGTTGGTCTCGACGATCGAGTCGACCGGACAGCTCTCCTCGCAGAAGCCGCAGTAGATGCACTTGAACAGGTCGATGTCGTAGCGCGTCGTGCGGCGCGTGCCGTCGACACGCTGCTCGGAATCGATCGTGATCGCAAGCGCGGGGCAGACCGCCTCGCAGAGCTTGCATGCGATGCAGCGCTCCTCGCCGTTCGGATAGCGACGCAGCGCGTGCAGCCCGCGGAAGCGGCCCGACTGCGGGATCTTCTCCATCGGGTAGCGCACCGTGTACTTCGGGCGCCAGAAGTATCGCCACGTCACGGCGAGACCCTGCACGAGCTCGACGAGAAACAGGCTGCGGATGTAGTTGAGAATGCGGTTCATCGTCACTTGCCGATCGTGATCCAGCCGTAGTAGGCCATGAGACCCGAGACCATCACCCACGCGATCGTGATCGGGATGAACACCTTCCAGCCGAGCCGCATGATCTGGTCGTAGCGGTAGCGCGGGAACGTCGCGCGGAACCAGAGGAACAGAAAGCCGAACACGAACACCTTGAGCGCGAGCCACCACCACCCGGCGACACCGAGGTACGGCACCGACTCCGGGAACGGCGACAGCCAGCCGCCCATGAACAGGAGGGACGCCAGGAACGATACGAGGATCATGTTCGCGTATTCGGCGAGGAAGAACACCGCGAACGCCGCGCCCGAGTACTCGACGTGGAAGCCCGCGACGATCTCCGACTCGCCTTCCGCGACGTCGAAGGGTGCGCGGTTCGTCTCTGCGACGCCGGAGATGAAATAGATCGCAAACAGCGGCAGCAGCGGGAACCAGAACCATTCGAACACCGCAGCATCGCCGCGCTGTGCGTTGACGATCTCGGTGAGGTTCAGGCTGCCCGCGCAGATCAGCACGCCCACGAGCGCGAAGCCCATCGCGATCTCGTACGACACGACCTGCGCCGCCGAGCGCATCGCGCCGAGGAACGCGTACTTCGAGTTCGAGGCCCAGCCCGCGAGGATGATCCCGTAGACGCCCATCGACGTCATCGCGAGCAGGTAGAGCAGCCCCGCGTTAATGTTCGAGAGCACGACACCGTCGTCGAACGGCACCACCGCCCACGCCGCGAACGCGGGCGCGAGCGCGAGCACCGGCGCGAGATGGAACAGGAACTTGTTGGAGCTCGACGGGACGACGATTTCCTTGAGCAGCAGCTTCAAGACGTCGGCGAACGGCTGCAGCCAACCCTTGCCGACGTGCACCGGCCCGAGACGCACCTGCATGAAGCCGATGACCTTGCGCTCCCACAGCGTGTACATCGCGACCGTGATGATCAGCGGCACGCAGATCGCGACGATCTTCGCGAGCGTCCAGGCGACGAGGATGATGTCGTCGAAGACCATTTCAGGCCCTCGTCACGGTGAGGGGCGCGCCCGTGCCGGCGAGCTTCGCGGTTTCGGCATGACCCGACTCGATCCACGCCGCACCTTGCGGCACGCGCGTCGAGACGACGAGAGGCAGTTGCACTTCGGCACTGCCGTCCCCGACCTTCACGCTTGCGCCCTGCGAAAGACCCTCCGCGATCGCGTCGGCCGGATTCAGCACGATCTGCGCGGGACGCGCGACCGGCGTCGCCTGCAGCGCGGCGGCGCGGCGCACGACTGCGTCGCTGCGATACGGCGCGACGGTTGCGACACGCGCGAACCCCACCCCGCTCCGACGCTCCGGCGCCTTCGACATCACGCCGGCGCGCGGTGCGCCGTCCTGCGCGAGTGACCGCGCGATTCGTGCGCGAAGCTCTGCGATCTCGGTGAAATCGAAGCCGCTGACGCCGGCCGCGGCGCCGAGCGCACGCAGCACGCGCCAGGCGGGTCGGGTTTCGCCCGGCGCTTTCGCGCCCGCCGCAAACGTCTGCACGCGTCCGTCGACGTTGACGTACGCGCCGTCCGTCTCGGGCGGCAGTGCAACCGGCAGGATCGCGTGCGCGGTCGCCCGCATCCGCTCGCAGGCGTAGCCCGACAGCGAGACCAGGAACTTCGCGCGCGAGCGCGCGCTGTCGAACGCCGCCGGTTCGGCGAAGTCGCTCGAGCCCGCGTGCAGCACGACGAGTGCCTCCGGCACGTCGCGCAGCATCGCCGCGACGTCGGCGCCGTCGGCACCCGGGAGCACGCCGGCGCGCGCGAGACCGAGCGCGTTCGCGCCCGACGGCAGCTCGTCGTACGCCGAGCTCGTCGCCTGCGCGAGACGACGCGCGGCCGCGCGCAGCGCCGCCGCGGCGGGATGCTGGACGGCGAAGTCCCCGAACAGCACGACCGACGAGGAAGCCTCGCGCAGCGCCGTGCCGATCTCGCCGCCGGCGAGCGACTCGAGCGACGCGAGCATCTTCGACGGCTCGACGATGGTCTTGCCGGCGAGGTCGAAGTGGAAATCGAAGTCGACCGGGTTCAACGCATAGACCTTCGCGCCACGCTTCCACGCCTTGCGGATGCGATGGCCGAGCAGCGGCTGGTCGAGACGCGGGTTGCCGCCGACGATCAAGATCGCGTTGGCCTGCTCGAGCGCCGCCAGCGGGAGCTCGAACGTCGCACCGGCGGCGCCGTCGGAGAAATCACTGACGCGCAAGCGATGGTCGATCGCCTCGGAGCCCAGACCGCGCACGAGCTGCGCGGCGAGCGCGCCCTCCTCGCAGGTGGCGATCGGGCCGACGAGCGCACCGAGATTGCCGCTGTGCGCCTTGAGCCCGTTCGCGACGAATGCGATCGCCTCGTCCCACGACGCCGGCACGAGCGCGCCGTCGCGCCGCACGAGCGGCTGCGTGACGCGGTCGTCCGCCGCGAGACCCTGGTGCGAGTAGCGGTCGCGGTCCGAGAGCCAGCACTCGTTGATCGCTTCGTTCTCGCGCGGCACGGTGCGCAGCACCTCGCCGCGGCGCGTGTGCAGGTACAGGTTCGAGCCGAGCGCATCGTGGTAGCCGATGTGCTCGCGCGCGACGAGCTCCCAGGGCCGCGCGCGGAAGCGGAAGACCTTGTTCGTCAGCGCACCGACCGGGCAGACGTCGACGACGTTGCCCGAGAGCTCGCTCTCGAGGTTCTTGCCGATGTATGTGCCGATCTCGAGATGCTCGCCGCGCCCCATGCCGCCGAGGTCGTGCGTGCCCGAGATCTCGGAAACGAAACGCACGCAGCGCGTGCAGTGGATGCAGCGCGTCATGTCGGTCGCGACCAGCGAACCGAGATCCTCGTCGGGCACGACGCGCTTGCGCTCGACGAAGCGGCTGACCGAGCGCCCGTAGCCGACCGCGAGGTCCTGCAGCTCGCACTCGCCGCCCTGGTCGCAGATCGGGCAGTCGAGCGGATGGTTGATCAGCAGGAATTCCATCACGTTGCGCTGCGAATCGAGCGCGCGCTTCGACTGCGTGTAGACCTTCATTCCGTCCATGACCGGCGTCGCGCACGCCGGCATCGGCTTCGGCGCCTTCTCGACGTCGACGAGGCACATGCGGCAGTTCGCCGCGATCGGCAGCTTGTCGTGGTAGCAGAAGCGCGGGATCGGTATGCCTGCCTTGTCGGACGCATGGATGATCATGCTGCCCTTCGGCACGGTCATCGGCTTGCCGTCGATCTCGATCGAGACATGGTCCGGCGGAACCGCGGGATTGCTGGGCTGCGCGCTCATCAGGCGGCGACTCCCGGCTTTTCGTCCACGAGCGAGCGCTTGTTGACGATGTAGTACTCGAACTCGTTCCAGAAATGCCGCAGCATCCCCTGCACCGGCCACGCGGCCGCCTCGCCGAACGCGCAGATCGTGTGGCCTTCGATCTGGCCCGCGGCGGCCTTCAGCATGTCGAGATCGCCGAGCTCGGCCTTGCCGTCGACGATGCGGCAGAGCATGCGGTACATCCAGCCCGTGCCCTCGCGGCACGGCGTACATTGCCCGCACGACTCGTGGTAGTAGAACCGCGCGATGCGCCGACACGCGCGCACCATGCAGGTCGTCTCGTCCATCACGACGACGGCGCCCGAGCCGAGGCCCGAGCCGGCCTTCTGCAGCGCATCGAAGTCCATCGTGAGGCCGAGCATCGTGTCGCCCGGCAGCACCGGCATCGAAGAGCCGCCCGGGATCACCGCCTTGAGCTTGCGTCCGCCGCGCACGCCACCCGCCTGCGCGAGCAGATCCTTGAACGGCGTGCCGAGCCGCACCTCGTAGTTGCCGGGCTTCTCGACGTGACCGGAGACCGAGAACACCTTCGGCCCGCCGTTGTTCGGCTTGCCGAGAGCGAGGAACCAGTCGGCGCCGTTGCGCACGATCGGCGGCAGCGACGCGAAAGTCTCGGTGTTGTTGATCGTCGTCGGACGGCCGTAGAGACCGAACGCGGCCGGGAACGGCGGCTTGAATCTCGGCTGGCCCTTCTTGCCTTCGAGCGATTCCATCAGCGCGGTTTCTTCGCCGCAGATATAGGCGCCGGCACCGAGCGCCGCGAAGATGTCGACGTCGATACCCGAGCCGAGCAGGTTCTTCCCGAGCCAGCCGTTCGCGCGCGCCTCGTCGAGCGCGGCCTCGAAGCGCTCGAAGGGTTCTCGCTGAAACTCGCCGCGCAGGTAGTTGTAGCCGATCGACGAGCCGGTGACGTAGCACGCGATCGCCATGCCCTCGATCACCGCATGCGGGTTGTAGCGCAGAATGTCGCGGTCCTTGCACGTTCCGGGCTCGGATTCGTCCGAGTTGCAGAGGATGTACTTCTGTCCCGGCGCGCTGCGCGGCATGAACGAGAGCTTGAGCCCCGTCGGGAAGCCCGCACCACCGCGCCCGCGCAGCGCGCTCTGCTTGATCTGGTCGATCACGGTCGCGGGATCGGGCTTCTCGCTGAGGATCTTGCGCCAGGCCTGGTAGCCCGCGGCCTTGAGATAGCTGTCGTACGACCAGGGCTGCTCGAAGTGCAGCGTCGTGAAGACGACGTTGTGTTCCTGCGGGACGGGACCGTAAGACATGGTTACTCGAGCTCGTCCAGGATGGCGTCGATCTTCGCGGGCGTCAGGCGCTCGTGATAGTGACCGTTGACGATCATCATCGGTGCGCCGGCGCAGGCCGCGAGGCACTCTTCTTCCTGTTTCAGGTAGACCCGGCCGTCCGGCGTCGACTCGCCGTGCTTGATCCCGAGCTTCTTCTCGCAGTGGCGCACGACGTCTTCGCCACCGTTCAGCCAGCACGAGATGTTCGTACAGATCGCGACCTCGTTGCGGCCGCACGGCTCGAGATGGAACATCGAGTAGAAGGTCGACACCTCGTACGCCCACACGGGCGGGATGCCGAGCACGTTAGCGACGGCCGCGATCAGCTCGTCGGTGAGCCAGCCGCCGTTCTGGCGCTGCGCCGCCATCAGCGACTGCAGCACCGCGGAGCGCTTGCGCTCGGGCGGGAACTTCGCGATCCAGCGGTCGATCTCGGCGAGCGTCGCGGCGCTCAACACCGACGACGGTTCGACGTCCTTCACCGCGGCGAAATTGCCGGTTGCTTTCATCGATCGAACGCCTTCATTTGATCGATCGACCTCATCGGTCGATCTCGCCGAACACGACATCGAGCGTGCCGATCACGGCGACGACGTCGGGAAGCATGTGGCCGCGGCAGATCTCGTCGATCGCCGACAGATGCGGAAAACCCGGAGCGCGAACCTTCAGGCGAAACGGCTTGTTCGCCCCGTCCGAGACGAGGTAGACCCCGAGCTCGCCCTTCGGCGCCTCGACCGCCGCATAGGTCTCGCCGGCGGGCACCGTGTAGCCCTCGGTGAACAGCTTGAAGTGATGGATCAGCGCTTCCATGTCGTCCTTCATCTCCGCGCGCGTCGGCGGGACGACCTTGTAGTTGCGCAGCATCACCGGGCCCGGGTTCTCGCGCAGCCACTTCACGCACTGCTTGATGATCCGGTTCGACTGGCGCATCTCCTCGACGCGCACGAGGTAGCGGTCGTAGCAGTCGCCCGTCACGCCGACCGGGACATCGAAGTCGACGCGCTCGTAGCACGCGTACGGCTGCTTCTTGCGCAGATCCCAAGCGATGCCCGAGCCGCGCAGCATCGGGCCCGACATGCCCCAGCGAAGCGCCTGCTCCGGCGTCACGACGCCGATGCCGACGGTGCGCTGCTTCCAGATGCGGTTGTCGGTCAGCAGCGTCTCGTACTCGTCGACGCGATCGGGGAAGTCGTTCGCGAAGGCCTCGATGAAGTCGAGCATCGAGCCTTCGCGCCACTCGTTGCGACGCGCGAGCTCCTTGCCCTTGGCCCACGGCGACTCGCGGTACTGCGGCATGAGATCCGGCAGGTCGCGGTAGACGCCGCCGGGCCGGTAGTACGTCGCGTGCATGCGCGCACCGCTGACCGCCTCGTAGGCGTCCATCAGCTCCTCGCGCTCGCGGAACGCATAGAGGAACAGCGTCATCGCACCGAGATCGAGCGCGTTCGAGCCGATCCACATGAGGTGGTTCAGGATCCGCGTGATCTCGTCGAACATGGTGCGGATCCACTGCGCGCGGATCGGCGCTTCGATGCCGAGCAGCTGCTCGATCGCGCGCACATAGGCGTGCTCGTTGCACATCATCGAGACGTAGTCGAGCCGGTCCATGTACCCGATCGACTGATTGAACGGCTTCGACTCGGCGAGCTTCTCGGTACCCCGGTGCAGCAGCCCGATGTGCGGATCGGCGCGCACGATCACCTCGCCGTCGAGCTCGAGCACGAGGCGCAGCACGCCGTGGGCCGCCGGATGCTGCGGCCCGAAGTTCATCGTGTAGTTGCGGATCTCCTGCGCCACGGTCGGTCCTCAAACGGCCTTCGGCGACGGCGTTTCGGCCTTCGCCTGCAGGTAGCGCGAGTCATCGCGCAGCGTGCGCGGCACGAGCACGCGCGGCTCGATCGAGACCGGCTCGTAGACGACGCGACCCTTCTCGGGATCGAACCGCACCTCGACGTTGCCGATGAGCGGGAAGTCCTTGCGGAACGGATGCCCGACGAAACCGTAGTCCGTCAGCAGCCGGCGCAGGTCGGGGTGACCCTCGTAGACGATGCCGTAGAGGTCGAACGACTCGCGCTCGAACCAGTTCGCCGCGGGCCAGATCTCCACCAGCGACGGCACGGTCGGCGCGAAGTCGTCGACGCAGTACGTACGGATGCGGAGCCGCTCGTTGTGTGCGATCGAGAGCAGGTGCACGACCGACGCGAAGCGGTTCGGGATCGAGCGGCTCGGGCGGTCCAGCCACGCGAAACGCCCCGGACCGAGGCCCTCGACGCCGCGGCTGAACCCCTCGGACGAGACGTCGCGCGTGTCCCATTCGTCCTCGCCGTAGCCGAGATGATCGACGCCGCAGACGTCGATCAGGAGCTCGAACTTGAGCTCGTCTCGAAGCGTGCGCGCGACCTCCGGCAGATGCTCCGCCGCGACCTCGACCGTGGTCTGGCCGAGCGAGTCGGCGACGCGCGCGAGCCGCTCGCCGAAGCGGGCCGCGAGTCGTTGCGTTAGCGTTGCGATTGCTTCGGGCATCCGAGATTCCACGCGCGCATCCGGCCGAGCCCCCGAGCAACCCGGGAGCGCGCCGCAGCGCGGCTCCTGTCAGCTTCGTAGGATGGTGCTGGTGCGGCGGATCTTCTTCTGCAGCTGCAGGATTCCGTAGACCAGCGCCTCGGCCGTCGGCGGGCAGCCCGGCACGTAGACGTCGACCGGTACGACGCGGTCGCAACCGCGCACGACCGCGTACGAATAGTGGTAGTAGCCGCCGCCGTTCGCGCACGAGCCCATCGAGATGACCCACTTCGGGTCGGGCATCTGGTCGTAGACCTTGCGCAGCGCGGGCGCCATCTTGTTGACCAGCGTGCCCGCGACGATCATCACGTCGGACTGGCGCGGGCTCGGCCGGAACACGACGCCGAAGCGATCGAGGTCGAAGCGCGCGGCACCTGCGTGCATCATCTCGACGGCGCAGCACGCGAGCCCGAAGGTCATCGGCCACATCGACCCGGTGCGCGCCCAGTTCATCAGCGCGTCGACCGAGGTCGTGACGTAGCCGCGCTCGAGGAGCGGGTTGTCGGCGTTCGGACGAAGGATGTCGTCGACGGCCGCGACCGGCTCGGGGTTGAGAAAGAGGTCCTTCACTCCCATTCGAGCGCGCCCTTCTTCCAGACGTACGCGAAACCGATCACGAGCAGCAGCAGGAACATCGCCATTTCGACGATCGCGACGATCCCGATGTCCTGGAACACGACGGCCCATGGAAACAGGAACGCGATCTCGAGATCGAACACGATGAAGAGAATCGCCATGAGGTAGTAGCGCACGTCGAACTTCATGCGCGCGTCCTCGAAGGCCTCGAAGCCGCACTCGTACGGCGCGAGCTTGTCGGCGGTCGGGCGCTTCGGCCCGAGCAGCGATCCGAGCGCGAGGAGGACCAGCGCGAGGATCGTCGAAACGCCGAGGAACAGCAGGATCGGCAGGTACTCGGAAAGGCTCATCTGCTTTCGCGGGGTCCTGAAACGCGAAGCGCGCTCTGGGCGCGCTACACGGTTACATCGATTGGTGCCCAAGGGGGGACTCGAACCCCCACGACTGTCGTCGCTACCACCTCAAGGTAGTGCGTCTACCAATTCCGCCACCTGGGCAGGTGTTTTCGAAGCTCCGGGATTCTACCGTTTCCCGTCGTTTTCCGCTGCTTCGGGCGCGGTCTCGGGCTTCGCCGCCGCGGGCTCCGGCGAAGCGGCCGGAACGTCGCTCGCCGGTGCGGCGGCCACGTCGCCCGCCGGAGCGGTCGCCGCCGGCGCGGCCGGAATCTCGAGCGTCGTCTCGGCCGCCGGCGCGGTCTCGGCCGGCGCGTCCATGACGCCGACGTCGGTGCCGCGCGTGAGGCCCGAGCGCGTGATGTAGATGCCCATGCCGAGCGACAGCAGGAAGAACACTGCCGCGAGCACAGCAGTCGACTTCGTGAGGAAGTTGCCGGCGCCGCGCGAGCCGAACACGGTCGCCGAGGCGCCCGCGCCGAAGCCCGAGCCGGCCTGCGCACCCGCGCCGCGCTGGACCAGGATGAACCCGATCATCGCGATCGCGATGAGCACGTAGAAGATGTTGAGTATCGTCATCCAGGGCATGTCAAGGCTCACCTGCGCCGTTCGGGCGCGCCGCCCGGCTGCGCGTCTCGCGCCGCCGTGCAGATCATCAGGAAATCGGACGCAACGAGCGATGCGCCACCGATCAGTCCGCCGTCGACGTCGGGCTGCGAGAACAGCTCGAGCGCGTTGGCGGGCTTGACGCTGCCACCGTAGAGGATTCGCAGCGAGCTTGCGATTCTAGCATCGAGCCCGGCGACTTTGCCACGCAGGCGAGCGTGCGCCTCCTGCGCCTGCGCCGCCGAGGCGGTCCGGCCGGTCCCGATCGCCCAGACCGGCTCGTACGCCAGCACGACACGCTCGAACGCGTCGACGCCGGCGTGATCGAGCAGCGCGCCCAACTGGCGATCGAGCACCGCGTCGGTCGCGCCGGCTTCGCGCTCCGCGAGCGTCTCGCCGACGCAGGCGATCGGCACGAGACCGGCGCGCTGCACGGCGACGAGCTTCGCGGCGACCGTGGCGTCCGTCTCGCCGTGGTGCTGCCGGCGCTCGGAGTGTCCGACGATCGCATACGTCGCGCCGCACTCGGCGAGCATTCCCGCCGAGACCTCGCCGGTGTACGCACCCGAGTCGTACGCGCTCACGTCCTGCGCCGCGAACGCGAGGCCGCGGTCCGCGTGCTGGCGCACGAGCTCGGGCAGCAGTACGAAAGGAGGCGCCACCACGACGTCGACGCCGCGCGGCGCCGATTCGGCGACCGCCGCGACCAGCGCACGCGCGCCTTCGCGCGTGCCGTGCATCTTCCAGTTTCCCGCCACGAATTTCGTTCGCATGGCGCGAAGGATAATGTATGCGTGCGGCGCGACGGCGCGCGCACCACGACCGAGGACCCGTCGATGACGAACGCAGGCGCACCCGAGACACAACGCTGGGCACTCGTGACCGGCGCGTCGGCCGGTATCGGCGCGGCCTTCGCACGCCAGCTCGCGCGCCGCGGTTGCGCGCTCGTGCTCGTCGCACGGCGCCGCGACCGGCTCGAGACGCTCGCACGCGAGCTCGAGGCCGCACATGGCACGCGCACGCTCGTGGTCGAGCTCGATCTCGCGCGCCCGGATGCCGGTGCAGCGCTGCAGGAGCGCACGCAAACCGAGGGCATCTTCGTCGAGACGCTCGTCAACAATGCGGGCTACGGCGTCACGGGTCATTTCCCGGCGCAGCCTTGGGAGACGCACCGCGACTTCATCCAGGTGCTGATGACGGGCCTCGCGGAGCTCTGCCACCGCTACGTGCCGGAGATGCAGCGGCGCGGGCGCGGGCGCATCGTCAACGTCGCGTCGCTCGCGGGGTTGATGCCGGGTTCCGCCGGACACACGCTCTACGCAGCCTCGAAGGCGTTCGTCATCAAGTTCTCGCAGTCCCTCGCGCTCGAGAACGCCGCGCGCGGCGTGCACGTGACCGCGCTCTGCCCCGGCTTCACGTACTCCGAGTTCCACGACGTGACAGGCGCCCGGCCGATCGTCTCGAAGCTGCCGAAGTTCATGTGGATGACTGCCGACGAGGTCGCGGCCGAAGGGCTCGACGCCGTCGAGCGCGGCGACGTCGTGTTCATCAACGGCCGCGTCAATCGCGCGATCTGGTTCGTCGGCAAGCACCTCCCCGATCGGCTGGGGCTCGCGATGATGCGGCGTCAGTCGCGCCGTTTCCGCGTGCAGGACTGACGGACGACGCTCCGCGACCGCTAAAGAGCGCGCCGCGGCGCCCTTTCGTTCCTCATCCGAACGGTGCCATGATCGAGTGCTGTGGCTCGGTGAACCACTCGGCGCCGCACTCGGTGACATGGAAGTGATCTTCCAGCCGAATCCCGAAGCGACCCGGCACGACGACCATCGGCTCGTTGCTGAAGCACATGCCGGTCGCCAGCGGCGTGCGGTCGCCACGCACCAGATAGGCGGGCTCGTGCACGGCGAGGCCGATGCCATGTCCGGTTCGGTGGGGCAGCCCGGGCAACTCGTAGTCCGGGCCGTAGCCCGCACGCTGGAGCACGCGTCGTGCAACGGCGTCGATTTCTTCGCAGGTGACACCCGGTCGCACGGCGTCGAAAGCCGCTTGCTGGGCGGCGCGCTCCACCTTCCACACGCGCACGTGTTCGACCGAGGGCGTGCCGAAGACGTAGCTTCGCGTGATGTCGGAGTTGTAGCCGTCGACCTCGCAACCCGTGTCGATCAGCACGAGATCGTCGCGCTCGAGCCGTTGATCGCCCGGTAGTCCGTGCGGATAAGCGGTGGCGCTCGCGAACTGCACGGCGCAGAAGGTGCTCCCGTGGTCGGCACCCAAGCTGCGGTGGGCTTCGTCGATGAAACGCTTGACGTCGCTCGCAGCGATGCCGGGTGCGAGGATCGCGGCCGCGCGGCGGTGCACTTCGAGCGTCATCGCCTTGGCCTGTTTCATCAGCGCGAGCTCGGACGACGACTTGATCATGCGACACGCGTCGACGATCGGCGCGGCGTTGACGATGCGAGTTCCGGCACACGCTGCGCGCAAACCGTCGGCAACGAAGAACGGCGCCTGCGGATCGAGGGCGGCAACGGTCGCACCGTCCTCGTGCAATGCGTCCGCGACGAGCCGATACGGACTCTCATGCTCGTGCCAGGTCCGAATATCGGCCTCGACGCCGAGGCTGGCTTCCAGCGAGCCCTGCTCGAAGTGCGGGCACACGATCACCGGCTTGCCGGTGCGACGCAGGAGCATGGCGACCAGGCGTTCGCTCGCCGCCCACGGCAGGCCGGCGTAGTAGCGCAGGTTCGTACCCGCGTTGACGATCAGCGCGTCGACGCCGTGTTGCGCCATGAAGCGCCGCGCTTGCACGCGGCGGCGGACGCGTTCTTCGCGCGTGATGCGCGGCGCCCGGCTCGCCCAGGGCCGCAGGTCCGCCAGTTCCTTGGCCGCCGTCGAGCCGCCGATACCTTGGTTCATGTGGGTCGTCCTCCGGAAAAACGTGCGAGATCGAAAGCCGCCAGCGACACCGGCGGGGGCGCTTGCCCACCGACCAACGCGGCGATCGCCTCGGCCGTGATGGGAGCCAGAGTCAAACCGAGATGCTGATGACCGAAGGCGTAGTAGAGATTGGTCGCGACGGCACTACGCCCGATCGCGGGCAGGTAGTCGGGCAGCGTCGGGCGGCAGCCGACCCACTCGCACCCCGGCCCCACCGTCGGCAAGCCCAAGGCCGCTGCGTGACGACGCAACGCGGCCCACTTGCGCGGGTCGGACGGCGACTGCGGGCGGGCGAACTCCACGAAGCCCGCCGCTCGAAGGCCATCGCCGAAGCGGGTGACGATCATCGAGCGGTCCTCGAAGACAACCGGCGGCATGCGTTCGGGCCAATCGTGCGCAGCCCAGTGCACGTGATAGCCGCGCTCGGCGATCATGGGCGGCCGCGGACCGATGGTCGCCATGAGATCGGCCGAGTGCACGCCCGCAGCAACGAGCACGACGTCGGCGGTCCGCCGGTCGCCGCCTTCGAGCAAAACCTGTGCCCGCCCCGTCTCGAGGCGCAGAGCGCGCGCACGAGTCTCGAGCAGCATGCCACCTCGATCAACGAACGCCCTTTCCAACGCAGCGAGCATGCGCGGCAGGTCGACGATCTGGCCCGTTCCGGCGAAGCGCACGCCGCCCGCCGGCCGACGGCGCAGCAGGCGGGCATAGACGTCGAGCTCGGACGCATCCAGGTCGGCCATCGATGCGCTCCCGATGTCCGCCGCGCGCCACGACGCGCGGCCGTGCACCGCAGCACGAGGTGACTCCCAAAGCACGACATGCCCGTCCTCGCGCAGTACGCGCGGTTGCGCAATGTCGCGCGCGAGCGTTCGCCAGGCCGGCGCGGCGTTCGCGAGCAAGCCGCGCAACGCGGCCGAGCCCGCGCGAAAGCGCGAATGCGACGCGGCCCGAAGGAAGCGCGGTAGCCATCGCGCGAACGCGCCGGGGGCGCGCACGTCGAGCGCGCCGCCGACCGCGAACAAGCGGCGGGGTGCGCTCCGAATCAGCGGCCACGATGCGAGCGGAGCAGTCTGCTCGATCGCGATGTGGCCCGCGTTGCCGAACGACGCAGCGGTCGGGTCGCGCGGGGCAATCAGGAGCGTCTCGATTCCGCGGTCGCGCAGGCGCAAGGCGCAAGCACGTCCGACGACACCCGCGCCGACGACCACGGCCGATCGCACCTCGCACGCTCCCATTGGGAACCCCCGGTCGATTGCCGTTGATGGAACTTATCGTATACAGTATCTACATCGTTCAATCGGAGCAACGTATGACGTCTTCTCGCTGCCCGTGGCATGGCGTGATTCCCGCTGCCACCACGCAATTCGGTGCGGATCTGTCGCTCGACATCGATGCGACGCGGCAGGTGCAGCGCGCGCTGATTCGCGACGGCGTGCACGGCCTGATCGTGGTCGGCACGGTCGGCGAGAACAACTCGCTCGAACCCGACGAGAAGCTCGCTGTCGCTGCCGCGGCCGTGGAAGCCGCCGATGGAAAGGTGCCGGTCATCGTCGGCGTGTCCGAGCTGACGACCGAGCGCGCCAAGGCCTTCGCGCGTGGCGCCGAACGGCTCGGCGTGACCGGCCTCATGCTCCTCCCCGCGATGGTCTACGTGCCGTCCGAAGCGGAGCTGATCGCACATTTCCGCGCGGTCGCGCAAAGCACCGCGCTCCCGATCATGCTCTACAACAATCCGCCCGCTTATCGCGTCAGCGTCACCCTCCCCGCGCTCGCCGCGCTGGCCGACGTGCCGAACATCGTCGCCGTCAAGGAGAGCGCGCCCGACCCACGGCGCTTCACGGACCTGTACAACGCCCTCGGTGATCGCTACGCCCTCTTCGCCGGCCTCGACGACGTCGCGCTCGAAGGGCTGATCCTCGGCGCGCGCGGCTGGGTCTCCGGCCTCACCAACGCCTTCCCCGAAGAGTCGATCGCACTGTGGGATGCCGTCGAGCGCGGCGACCTGGCGCAGGCACGCGCGATCTACCGCTGGTTCATGCCGCTGCTGCATCTCGACGCCGAGCACGACCTCGTGCAGTCGATCAAGCTCGCCGAACAACTCATGGGGCGCGGCTCGGAGCGCGTGCGCATGCCGCGCATGCCGTTGTCCGGTGCGCGTCGCACCCAGGTCACCGAGATCGTGAAGCAGGCTGCGGCCACGCGCCCGTCGCGCGTGGAGCGGGCCGCCTGAGCGCACGGCCATGCGCCACACCTTCTTCTGCATCGACGGGCACACGGCCGGGAATCCGGTGCGCCTGGTCACCGGCGGCGCACCCCTGTTGAGTGGCCGGTCGATGAGCGAGCGACGCCGGGATTTCCTCGCGCGCTACGACTGGATACGCACCGGCCTCATGTTCGAACCGCGAGGTCACGACATGATGTCGGGTGGATTCCTGTACCCGCCCACGACTCCGGACGCGGAAATCGGCGTATTGTTCATCGAGACCAGCGGGTGCCTGCCGATGTGCGGCCACGGCACGATCGGCATCCTGACGTTCGCGCTGGAAAACGGCCTGATCGTGCCGCGAGTCCCGGGGCGGCTGAAGGTCGAAGTACCCGCGGGCGTCATCGAGGTCGAGTACGTGCAGGAGGGCGATCGCGTTCCGTCCGTCCGCATCCGCAACGTGCCGAGCTACGTCGCCGCGCGCGGCGTGCGCATCGAGGTGCCGGGCTTCGGCGCGCTCGAGATCGACGTGGCCTACGGCGGCAACTACTACGCGATCGTCGAACCGCAGGGGCCCTACCGCGGCCTCGATGCGCTCGGCGCGGCGCGCATCGTCGAGTTCAGCCGAATCGTGCGTCACGCGGTGCGCGACGCGATCGAGCCGGTGCATCCGCTCGACCCGACCATCCGCGGCGTCAGCCACGTCCTGTGGGCCGACGTCGCGAAAGGCGACGGCGCCGACGCGCGCAATGCGGTCTTCTACGGCGAGCGCGCGATCGACCGCAGCCCGTGCGGCACCGGCACGTCGGCGCGGATGGCGCACCTCGTCGCGACCGGACGACTTGGGGTTGGCGACAGCTTCGTGCACGAGAGCTACATCGGCAGCCGCTTCACCGGTCGCGTCGAAGCTGCAACCTCACTCGGCGACTACGCGGCGATCGTGCCCTCGATCGAGGGCTCGGCCATCGCGACCGGCCTCAACCAGATCTGGATCGACGAAGCGGACGTGTTCCACCGCGGATTCGTGGTGACATGACCGACGTCCTGACCCTCGCACACCACATCGCAGGACGGGCGGCGCAAGACCCCGCGGCACTGGAGCAGCGCAATCCCGCCGCACCTGACGACCTCGTCGTACGGATACCCGAAGCTTCGGCCGAACGCGTGGCGGAGGCCGCCGAAGCCGCGCATCGCGCCACCGCACCGCTCGTTGCGGCGGGGATCGAGGCGCGCGCCGATGCGCTGGCGCGGATCGGCCGTCGCATCGCCGACGCGTCCGAGACGCTCGCTTCGCTGATCGCGCGCGAAACCGGCAAGACGCTGCGCGACGCGCGCGGCGAGGCGCTGCGCGCGTCGCGCATCTTCGATTTCTTCGCCGGCGAGGCGCTGCGCAACACCGGCGAGCGCTTCGAATCGACCCGCAGGGGCGCGATGGTCGAGGTCATGCCGGCACCGATCGGTGTGATCGGCGCGATTACACCGTGGAACTTTCCGATCGCGATTCCGGCGTGGAAGATCGCGCCGGCGCTGGCCTACGGCAACGCCGTCGTGTGGAAGCCGTCCGAAGTCTCTTCCGCAACCGCCACCGCGCTGATGCACATCATCGTCGAAGCGGGCCTACCGGACGGCGCGGTCAACCTCGTGCTCGGCGCCGGCGTCACGGGCGGAGCGCTCTGCGCGAACGCGACGATCGATGCGGTCTCGTTCACCGGCTCGGGGGCGACGGGAACCGCCGTGCGTCGCGCGGTTTGCGGGCGCGGCGCGCAGGTGCAGCTCGAGATGGGGGGCGTCAACGGCCTGATCGTGGCCGCGGACGCCGATCTGGAGGTCGCGGTCGAATGCGCCGCGAACGGCGCTTACTTCGCGGCCGGCCAACGCTGCACGGCCACTTCGCGCATCATCGTCGAGGATGCGATCGCGGACGCTTTTCTCGCCGCATTGCGCGCGCGCGTCGAGCGCCTTCGCGTCGGCGATCCGCGCGACCCGGCGACGGACATCGGACCACTCGCCTCCCCACGCCAGAAAGAGCGTGTGTCGCAGCAAGTCGCGGCCGTGCGATCCACGGGGCAAACACCGGTGTTCGGCGACGACGACGGCGTCGGCTGCTACTTCGCCCCGATGCTGTTCGATCGTGTGGGGGCGAACAGCCCGCTCGCGCGCGAGGAGATCTTCGGCCCCATCGCCGGCCTGTTCCGCGTTGCCGATTTCGAGGAGGCGCTCGCGCGCCTGAACGACTCCGTCCATGGCCTGTCCGCAGGCCTGTGCACGCGTTCGCTCGCGCACGCCGAGCGTTTCAAGCTCCGGGCCCGTGCCGGGATGCTGATGGTCAACCTCCCCACGGCCGGGGTCGACCATCATGCGCCGTTCGGCGGTCTCGGCGCGTCGAGCTACGGACCGCGCGAGCAGGGGCGTGCCGCCCGCGCGTTCTTCACGCGTACACGCACGGCCTATCTCAGCGCCGGCGCGTGAGCGCCGGATCGGACGCACCTGTGAGCATCATTGCCAAGACGCTGTCGGACCAGGCCTTCGAAGTAGTGCGCGAACGGATCCTCTCGACGGAGATTCCGCCCCTCGCGCCGATCCGTCAGGAAGCGCTCGCCGAGGAGCTCGGGATCAGCAAGATTCCGCTGCGCGAGGCCCTTGCGCGGCTCGAACAGCACGGCCTGCTCACCTCACACCCGAATCGCGGATTCGTCGTCCCGGCGCTGACGAGGGTGGAAGCCGAGGAAGTGTTCGCACTGCGCCTCAAGATCGAACCGGAGGCCGCCGCGACCGCGAGCCGCATCGCGGACGATGGGGCGCGAGACGCCGCTCGCGCAGCGCTTGCGGCGCTCGAAGCCGTCATCGCTTCCGAGCCGCACCGAGCCGGCGTCTTCAATCGAGCGTTCCACCTCGCGCTGGTGCGACCGGGCGGTCGGCAGATCACGACGCAGTTGGTCGAACGACTGCAAGTCCTCGCGGAACGCTACGTGCGCAAACACCTCGAGCCCGAGGGTCGCGAGGCCCGCGCCGACGCCGAGCATCGTTCGATACTGAAGGCGTGGCTCGCGCGCGATGCGAAGCGCGTGGAACAGCGCCTGAGCCGGCACATTGCGTCGACGCTCGCGGACTTGCGCGAGCAGTTGTCGGATGCCACTACTGCGCGAAGTCGGTAGCGCACCCTCGTCCGGCGCCGCTCACTTCACCAGCTTGATCTCGCGCAACCGCTCCATCAGGTAGTCGTGCGAGAGGATCGCCTCGGGGTAGCGGTTCGGGCGCTCCTTCGTCACGCACGACGGCAGCGACTCGATCAGAAAATCCGGGTTCGGATGGAGGAAGAACGGCACCGAATAACGTGGCTTGCGCGCGTCCTCGCCCTTCGGATTGACGACGCGGTGCGTCGTCGAGGGGTACACGTGGTTCGTGAGCCGCTGCAGCATGTCGCCGATGTTGACGACGATCGTGTCGCCCTGCGTCGTGATCGGGAGCCACGTCCCCTCGCGCGTGAGGAGCTCGAGACCCGCGGCCGAAGCGCCGACGAGCAGCGTGATGAAGTTGATGTCCTCGTGCGCGCCGGCGCGCACGTTCGGGACGTCCGGCGCCGTGATCGGCGGATAGTGGATCGGGCGCAGGATCGAATTGCCGAAGTTCGTCTTGTCGTCGAAGTAGTGCTCGGGCAGGTCGATGTGCAGCGCGAGCGCGCGCAGCACGCGAGTGCCGAGGTCGTCGAGCGCCCGGTAGAGCCCGTAGCCGTGCTCCTTGAAGCCCGGCACCTCGCGCGGCCAGATGTTCGGCGCCATCACGTCGGCGTACTTCGAGTCGCGCGGGATCTCGCGCCCGATGTGCCAGAACTCCTTGAGGTCCGGATACCGAGCGTCCTTCGCGGTCTCGATCATGAACGGGGTGTAGCCGCGCGCACCGCCCGTGCCGGGCTGGTGGTACTCCATCTTCACGTTCACCGGGAGCGCGAAGAACTCCTGGAATACACGGTACGAGTTCGCGATCAGGTCGGCCGGAATGCCGTGGCCGCTGATCCCGCAGAAGCCGAATTCGCGATAGGCCGCGCCGATTTCGGCGACGAAGGCCTTCTTGTCGCTCTCGTAGCGACGGATGTCGAGGGTCGGAACGTGCTTGCTCATGACGGCACCCACCGTGCTTTCACGCTGCCGCGGAGCTTACGGCATCCGCTAGTTTTCGAACCAGCCGCTCGACCGTGCGCTCGTCGCGCGCTTCGATCGTGACGCGGACCACCGGCTCGGTGCCGGACGGCCGCAGCACGACACGCCCCTGCCCTTCGAGCTCGCGCTCGATCTCCGAGCGCATCGCCGAGACCTTGGGGTGCGCGACGAGCGCCGCGCCGCCGGCGGCGCGGACATTGACGGTCTTCTGGGGGTACCGCGTCAGCGTTGCACGCACCTCGGCGAGACGCGTGCCGCCGCGCCCCAGTGCGTCGAGCACCTGCAGCGCGCTGACGATGCCGTCGCCGGTCGAGAGCCGGTCGAGGCAGAGGATGTGGCCGCTCGCCTCGCCGCCGAGCACGCCGCCGCGCTCGGTCAATGCGGCGTGGACGTAGCGGTCGCCGACCTTCGCCCGCACGAACTCGACACCGCGCTCGGCCAGCGCGCGCTCGAGCCCGAAGTTCGTCATCAAGGTGCCGACGACCGGGCCGCGCAATCGCCCCGACGCGAGCCAGTCGAGCGCAAGCACGTAGACGAGGTCGTCGCCGTCGGCGAGTGCGCCGGTGTGATCGACGAACACGACCCGGTCGCCGTCGCCGTCGAATCCGATGCCGAGGTCGGCGCGCTCACGCAGCACCGCATCGCGCAGCGCGCGCGGTGCGGTCGAGCCCGCGTCGCGGTTGATGTTGAGCCCGTCGGGCTCGACGCCGAGCGCGACGACGTAGGCCCCGAGCTGGCGGAACAGCTCGGGCGCGAGGTGATAGGTCGCGCCGTGTGCGCAATCGAGCACGATCTTGAGCCCCGAGAGCGAGAAGCCCGCCGGCACCGTGCTGCGACAGAACGCGAGGTAGCGCTCGTCGGCGTCCTCGACCCGCACCGCCTTGCCGAGGAGCTCCGCGGGAACCGTCTCGAACGGCGCCTCGAGCGCATCCTCGATCGCTGCTTCGATCGCGTCGGCGAGCTTCTCGCCGCGCGCCGAGAAGAACTTGATGCCGTTGTCGTGGTGCGGGTTGTGCGAGGCCGAGATCACGATGCCGGCGCTCGCGCCGAGCGCGCGCGTGAGGTACGCGACCGCGGGCGTCGGCATCGGCCCCAGCAGGCGCACGTTCGTGCCGGCTGCGATGAGGCCGGCCTCGAGCGCGGATTCGAACATGTAGCCCGAGAGCCGCGTGTCCTTGCCGATCAGGATCGAGCCGTCGCCTTCGGACGCGGTGAGAACCTTCCCGGCCGCGCGCCCGAGCTTCAGCATGAAGTCCGCGGTGATCGGCCACTGGCCGACCGTGCCGCGGATCCCGTCGGTGCCGAAATAGCGCACTTACATCGTGTGCGTGAGGCGATCGGCGCTGAGCGTGCCGGCCAGCAGCGCTTCGATCTTGGTCTTCGCGGCTTCGCCGTCGGCGGTCTCGTTGAACTGCACGCCGATGCCGGCGGTACGGTTGCCCTGGGCGCCCGCCGGCGTGATCCAGACGACCTTGCCGGCGACCGGAATGCGGTCCTTCTCGTCCATCAGCGAGAGCAGGATGAAGACCTCGTCGCCGAGGTGGTAGCGCTTCGCGGTCGGAACGAAGAGGCCGCCGCCGCGCACGAACGGCATGTAGGCGTTGTAGAGCGCGCCCTTGTCCTTGATCGCGAGCGACAGGATGCCCTGTCGCGGAAGCCCGCCCGCCGGGCCAGCCGCGGGACCTGCACCGAGCGCCATAAGTCACCTCACGCCGCGAGCTCGCGGAATTCGTTCAGCACTTCGAACAGCAGCAGATCGCTCCGCAAAGGCGTCGCGAGCTGCGCGCGGACGAGGTTCGTCCGATCCCACCACGCCGCTAGCTTGTAAAGATCGGCCGCGCGGGTCAAGCGCGCAAGGCCCTCGATGCCCGCGCCGGAGCCGGCGCCCGCATTCCGCCATGCGCCGACGCGCGCGAGCTCGGCCGCCAACTCGAGCCGGCTCTCCGGACGATCCTTGACCCAGCGGCCCGCGACGTCGGCGGCACTCTGGGCACCCGATGCAAGCCCGCTCAGGTCCTTCACGACCTCCGTTGCGAGCGCGCGCAGCTCCGGATCGGCATAGGCCGCGGCCTGTCCCGGGTTCCCGGCAGCGAGCTCGAGCGCCTGCGCCGCGTCGGCCGCGCCGATCCCCCGTGCCGCGAGCCACGCAAGCGCCGACTCACGCGGCGGAAAGCGCGCGTCGACCCGCTGGCAGCGGCTGCGGATCGTCGCGACGAGCCGCTCCGGACGATCGGACACGAGCACGAGCACAGCACTCGGCGGCGGCTCCTCCAGCGTCTTGAGCAGCGCGTTGCTGCTGTTCGCGTTGAGCGCTTCGGCGGGATCGATCGTCGCGACGCGCCAGCCGCCGAACTGGCTGGTCTTGACCAGCGCGTCGCCGAGGCCGCGGATCTGGTCCACGACGATCTCGCTGCGCGGCTCGCCTTTGTCGTTGAGCGCGTAGCTCACCCGATAGAGATCCGGATGCGTGCCCGCGATACGCAGCCGGCAGCCGCGGCATGCGCCGCAGGCATGGCCGTCGGTACCGCGCCGCTCGCAGAGCAGCGCGGCTTCGAGCGCCGAAGCGAACGCACGCTTGCCGAGCCCCGCGGGGCCGCCGACGAGGATCGCGTGCGGCAGCGAGCCGTTCGCGAGGCGCGCCGCAAGCGTGGACCACGCCGGAGCGAGCCAGGGCGCGATCAAAGCGCGCTCTCGTCGATCATCCGGCCGAGGTCCTTCGTCACGCTCGCGACGACCTCCTCGACCGGGCGCGTCGCGTCGACGACGCGGAAACGCTTCGGCTCGCGCCGCGCACGCTCGAGGTACGCCGCGCGGACGCGCTCGAAGAACGCGACCGTCTCGCGCTCCATGCGGTCCGTCGTGCCGCGCCCCGCGACGCGCGTCATCCCGACCTCGACCGGCACGTCGAGCAGGTAGGTTCGGTCGGGCCTGAGTCCGAACGCGGCCCAGCGCTCAAGCTCCGCGATCCGCTCGACCGGCATGCCGCGGCCGCCGGCCTGGTACGCGAAGCTCGCGTCGGTGAACCGATCCGACACGACCCAGAGACCGGCCTCGAGCGCCGGGCGGATCGTCTCCACGACGTGCTGCGCGCGCGACGCGAACATCAGCAAGGTCTCGGCTTCGGGCGACATCATCGGGTGATCCGGATCGAGCACGAGCGTGCGGATAGCCTCGCCGAGCGGCGTGCCGCCCGGCTCGCGCGTCAAGCGGTGGCCAACGGCACGACGCTCGAGCAGCTCGCGCACGGCCCCGAGCACCGTGCTCTTGCCGGCACCCTCCCCGCCTTCGAAGGTGACGAAGCGCCCCTTCATCGCCCGCGCTTGAGCTGGTAGCGCGAGACCGCACGCGAGTGTTCCGCAAGCGTCGCGGTGAACTCGTGGCTGCCGTCGCCGCGCGAAACGAAGTAGAGCGCGTCGCCGGGGGCGGGATTGAGCGTCGCCTCGATCGCCGCGGCGCCCGGCGACGCGATCGGCGTCGGCGGCAGGCCCGCGCGCGTGTACGTGTTGTACGGCGTGTCGGTCGTGAGGTGCGCGCGCGTGAGGTTGCCGTCGAACGAGGCGCCGATCCCGTAGATCACGGTCGGGTCGGTCTGCAACAGCATGCCGCGCTGGAGCCGCCGCACGAACACGCCGGCAATGAGCGGGCGCTCGTCCTCGCGGCCCGTTTCCTTCTCGACGATCGAAGCGAGCACGAGCGCCTCGTCGGGCGTCGCGAACGGCAGGCCATTGGCGCGCTTTTCCCACTCGCGCGCGAGCGTCGCCTGCAGGGCCCGGTGTGCGCGCTCGAGCAGCCGCGTGTCGCTCCAGCCCTTCGGGAACTTGTACGTCTCGGGCAGGAAGCGTCCTTCCGGATGCAGGCCCGCAGCGCCGATCTTCGCCATGATTTCGGCGTCGGACAGCGCCGTGGTCTCGTGCCTCAGCGTCGGCTCCTTCGCGAGTGCGGCGCGGAGCTCGCGGAAGGTCCAGCCTTCGACGATCGTGAAGGCGTGCTGCACGACGCTGCCGCGCGCCATGCGCACGAGCAGGGTGCGCGGCGTGAGGCCATGGCCGACGACGTATTCGCCCGCGTGGAGGCCGTCCATGACGCCCATCTCCCACGCCAGTGCGCGCCACTTGAGCGGATGCGCGTCGGTGATGCCGCGCCGTCGCAGGTCGCGCACGATCCGCTCGAACGGCGTGCCGAGCGCGACCTCGATCGTGATCTCGCGCTCGATCGCGAGCGGCGTCTCCGCGAACGTGCGGTAGTCGCGGTAGAGCGCATACGCGGCGCCGGCGAGCAGCGCGAGGACGATCGCGAACAGCGCGCGCAGGCGCCGCCGCGGGCGTTTCGCCGCCTGTTTCGGCGTCATGCGTTCGCGTCCTCGACGACTCCCGGGGAGCCGAAGCATACCCGGGTCGTCGCGGGCGTCGTGCCGACCGGTGCGCGAAACGCGAGCTCAGGCCGCGTCCGGGGCGAGCGCGCGCACGAGACCGCGCGCCTTCGCGCGCGTTTCCTCGAGCTCGCGCTCCGCGATCGAGTCGGCGACGATGCCGCTGCCCGCGCGAAAGCGCGCGACGCCGTCGGCGATCCAGATCGTGCGGATCAGGATGTTGAGATCCATGTCGCCGTCGCGACCGAGATAGCCGAGCGCACCGGTGTAGGGCCCGCGTCCCTCGCCCTCGAGCTCTGCGATGATCTCCATGCAACGCACCTTCGGGCAGCCGGTGATCGTGCCGCCCGGGAACACCGCGCGGATGACCTCGCCCGGCGTCGTGCCCGGCTTCAGTCGGCCGCGCACGTTCGAAACGATGTGGTGGACGTGCGCGTACGACTCGACCGTCATGAGCTCGTCGACCTCGACCGATCCGGGCACGGAGACGCGACCGAGGTCGTTGCGCTCGAGATCGATCAGCATGACGTGCTCGGCACGTTCCTTCGGGTGCCCGACGAGCTCGCGGATCCGCGCGTCGTGATCGTCGTTCGCATAGCGCGGGCGCGTGCCGGCGATCGGACGCGTGGCGACGCGGCTGCCCGACACGCTGACGAGCCGCTCAGGCGACGAGCTCAGCACCGCGAGCCCCTCGTGCCGGAACAGGCCGGCGAACGGCGACGGGTTCGCGCGCCGCAACGCAGCGTAGAGAGAAGCTGGCGTCGTGTCCGGTGCGAGCCGCGCCGACCAGCCGCGCGAGAGGTTCACCTGGAAGATGTCGCCGGCCTCGAGGTAGCGCCCGATGCGCGCGACGCCGTCGAGGAATCGCTCCGCCGGCTCCTCGTCGATCGCGGCGACCGCGACGGGCGCGATCGTCGCGGAACGACGCTCCGCCACCGTCGCGACGAGCGCGGCTAGCGCACCGGCCGCTTCGCGCTCGACGAGGACGGTCGTCACATCGCGGCGATGGTCGTAGATGACCGCGCCGGCGCAGCGGCGTGCGACCGCGACCGGAATCCGCGCCGGCGGATCGGGCAGTCGCAGCGTCGGCTCGGACTCGCGCGCGAGCTCGTACGTCAGCATGAGGCACCAGCCGCCGCGGAACGGCAGGGCGTGCTCGCCGCGCGGGACGCGCTCGGCGCGCCACGCCGCGTCGAGCCGCGCGAGGAACGGCTGCGGATCGCCGGGTGTCGAGACGATGGCCTCGCGCGGCAGCGCGAACAGAATGTCGTAGCGCGCGGTCGCGTTCGGTGCGGCGCTTTCGAGCAGGGCGGGAAACCGCTCGGGCTCGGCCGCGGCGAGCGCGAGGAGATCGTGGCGACCCGGGAGCTCGTGCGTGACGATCGACATCGGCGCTGCCGGACGTGGCCGGGCGACGACTCGCCCGGTACGGCTCAGCTCAGATCTTGCGGAACAGCAGCGCTGCGTTCGTGCCGCCGAAGCCGAACGAGTTCGACAGCGCGATCCCGACACTCTGCTGCCGCGCCGTGTGCGGAACATAGTCGAGGTCGCAGCCCTCGCCCGGGTTCTCGAGATTGATCGTCGGCGGGACCACGCCGTGATGCAGCGCGAGCACGCTGAAAATCGACTCGACCGCGCCGGCTGCGCCGAGCAGATGGCCCGTCACCGACTTGGTCGAGCTGACCGCGACCTTGTAGGCGTGGTCGCCGAATGCGCTCTTGATCGCCATCGTCTCGCCGACGTCCCCGAGCGGAGTCGAGGTCGCATGCGCGTTGATGTAGCCGACGTCCTCGGGACGGACCTTCGCGTCGGCGAGCGCCGCGCGCATGCAGTTCGCTGCGCCGCTGCCGTCCTCGGACGGCGCGGTCATGTGGAACGCATCGTCGGTCATGCCGAAGCCCGCAATCTCGCAGTAGATCCGCGCGCCCCGCTTCTTCGCGTGTTCGTACTCCTCGAGCACCAGCGTACCGCCGCCGTCCGACAGCACGAAGCCGTCGCGGTCGCGGTCCCACGGGCGCGACGCTTTCGTCGGCTCGTCGTTGCGTGTCGACATCGCACGCGACGAACAGAAGCCGCCGACCGAGGTCGGCGTGGTCGAGCATTCGGCGCCGCCCGCGAGCATCACATCGGCGTCGCCGTATTGGATGAGCCGCATCGCGAGACCGATGTTGTGCTTCGCGGTCGCGCAAGCCGACACGGCCGAGAAGTTCGGGCCCTTGAGCCCCAGCATGATCGCGAGCTGGCCCGGCAGCATGTTGATGATCGTCGACGGTACGAAGAACGGCGAGATCTTGCGCGGGCCGCCCTCGAGGTAGGCCTGCGTCGTCTTCTCGATGCCGCCGATACCGCCGATCCCGGCGCCGAGCGAGGCACCGACGCGCAGCGCGTTCGCCTCGGTGATCTCGAGCCCGGAGTCCTTCATCGCCTGGATCGACGCCGCGACCCCGTAGTGGATGAAGGTGTCCATCTTCTTGAGGTCCTTGGGCGCGATGTACTGCGTCGCGTCGAAACCCTTCACCTCGCCGGCGATCCGCGTCGCGAACGCGCTCGCGTCGAAGTGCGTGATCGGGCCGATCCCGCTGTTGCCCTCGACGACGTTCTTCCACGCGGTCGGAATGTCATTGCCGACCGGGGAGACGATCCCGATCCCGGTCACCACGACGCGTCGCTTGGCGCTCATGCTCGCTCCTGCGTACGCGCGTCATTCGAACGCGCGTACGTTTTTCGTGCCCCACAAACGAGAACTGCGCCATCACGGCGCAGTCCCGGACGATCCGCGGCGTACGTCCGCTCAGGCGTTGACGTGCGCCTTGATGTAGTCGATCGCGCCCTGCACGGTCGTGATCTTCTCGGCTTCCTCGTCCGGGATCTCGCACTCGAACTCTTCCTCGAGCGCCATCACGAGCTCGACGGTGTCGAGCGAGTCCGCGCCCAGGTCGTCGACGAACGAGGCATTCGGCGTGACCTCGTCTTCCTTGACGCCCAACTGCTCGACGACGATCTTCTTGACGCGTTCTTCGATGCTGCTCATGGGTGCGATTCCCTCCCGGGGGGATTCAATAGCGGCGCGCATTGTAGAGGAAAAGGGACGTCACGGCATGTACATGCCGCCGTTGACGTGGATCGTCTCGCCGGTGATATAGCTCGCCGCGGGCGACGCGAGGAACAGCACGGCGGCGGCGATGTCCTGCGGCGTTCCGAGGCGGCCGAGCGCGGTGTCGGCGAGCATCTTCTGCCGGGCCTCGTCGGGCAGCCCTTTCGTCATGTCGGTCTCGATGAAGCCGGGCGCCACGACGTTCGCCGTGATCCCGCGCGAGCCTACCTCGCGCGCCAGCGATTTGGTGAAGCCGATGATGCCGGCCTTTGCGGCGGCGTAGTTCGCCTGCCCGGCGTTGCCGGTCACGCCGATCACGGAGGCGATGTTGACGACGCGACCCTTGCGGGCCTTCATCATGCCGCGCAGAACGGCCTTCGAGGCGCGGAACACCGAGCTCAGGTTCGTGTCGAGGATCGCCTGCCAGTCGTCGTCCTTCATGCGCAGCAGCAGCTGGTCGCGCGTGATGCCGGCGTTGTTGACGAGGATCGAGGTCGCGCCGAGCTCGGCGCCGATCGCGTCGACCAGCGCCTCGATCGCGCCGGGCTTCGAGACGTCGAGCACGCGGCCGTGGCCGCCGTGCACCGCGAGCCGCTCGCCGATCGCCGCGGCGCCGGCCTCGCTCGTCGCGGTGCCGACGACGGTCGCGCCGGCCTGGGCGAGCGTCGCGGCGATCGCCGCGCCGATGCCGCGCGACGCTCCCGTCACGAGCGCGATCTCTCCGGTCAGTACGCGTGCGGTCATGCCGTTCTCCGTTCCGTGAGCGCCGCATCGAAGTCGGCCGGCGTGCCGAGCGCGCGAACGTCGAGCGACTTGTCGATCCGCTTGACGAGCCCCGCGAGCACCTTGCCCGGGCCGCACTCGGCGAAACTGATTGCGTTGCGCGCGCGCAGCGCCTCGACGCACTGCGTCCACCGCACCGGCTGGTACAGCTGGCGTACGAGGGCCTGCTTGATCGCGGCGACGTCGTCGCGCACGCCGGCATCGACGTTCTGCACGACCGGCAGCGTCGGCGTGCGCCACGCGATCGACTCGATCTGCACCGCGAGCTGCTCCGCCGCGGGTTTCATGAGCACGCAGTGCGACGGCACGCTGACCGGGAGCTTGACCGCCTTGCGGACGCCGCGCTCGGCGAGCCTCGCGAGCGCGCGGTCGACTGCCGCGACGTGACCTGCGACGACGATCTGCCCGGGCGAGTTGTAGTTCGCCGGCGCCACCACCTCGTCGCCCGCAACCTCGGCGCATACTTCCGCGACCAGCGCGTCGTCGGCGCCGAGCACCGCAGCCATCGCGCCGATTCCTGCCGGCACCGCGGCCTGCATGAGCTGGCCGCGCTTGCGCACGAGCGCCGCCGCTTCGCCGAGTGAGAGCGCGCCGGCGCAGACGAGCGCGGTGTACTCGCCGAGGCTGTGACCCGCGAGCGCTGCGGGACGGGGACCGCCAGCCGCTTCCCATGCCCGCCACACGGCGACGCCCGCGGCGAGCAGCGCCGGCTGTGTGATCTCGGTACGGTTGAGCTCGGTCTCGGGGCCCTGCTGCGACACCGCCCAGAGGTCGGCGCCCGCGCCGCGCGACGCTTCGTCGAACGTCTCGCGCACGATCGAACGTTGCGCCGCGAGCTCGGCGAGCATGCCGAGCGACTGCGAACCCTGACCCGGAAAAACGAACGCGAGCATCTCAGTAGCGCAGCAGCGCCGAGCCCCAGGTGAACCCGCCGCCGAATGCCTCGAGCAGCACAAGCTCGCCGCGCTTGATCCGGCCCGAGCGGATCGCGTGATCGAGCGCGAGCGGAACCGAGCCCGCCGAGGTATTCGCGTGCTTGTCGACCGTCACGACGACGCGGTCCATCGGCATGTCGAGCCGCTTCGCAGTCGCCGCGATGATGCGCAGGTTCGCCTGGTGCGGGATGAGCCAGTCGATCTCGTGCTTGTCGAGCCCGTTCGCGGCGAGCGTCTCCTCGACGACGGCGTCGAGCGTCTTCACTGCGACCTTGAACACGTCGCGGCCTTCCATCAGCACGCGCACACCGTGGTTTTTCTCGTCCGTGAACCCGACCGACACGCCGACCGGGTTGTAGAGCAGGTGCTTGTGGCCGCCGTCGGCGTGGAGGTGAGTCGAGAGCACGCCCGTCTCGCTGTCGGGCTTCAGCACGACGGCGCCTGCGCCGTCGCCGAACAACACGCAGGTCGAACGATCGGACCAGTCGAGCATGCGCGACAGCGTCTCGGCGCCGACGACGAGCGCACACTTCGACGCGCCGCTCTTCACGAACTTGTCGGCGACCGACAGCGCGTAGACGAAGCCCGAACAAGCCGCGTTGACGTCGAACGCCGCGCAGCCGTTGGCACCGATGCGGTGCTGCAGCAGGCATGCGGTGCTCGGGAAGATGATGTCGGGCGTGGTCGTGCCGAGCACGACCAGGTCGATGTCGGCGCCGGTGACGCCGGCCGACTCCATCGCACGCAGCGAGGCGTGGTACGCGAGGTCGCCGGTCGTCTCGCCGTCGGCGGCGAGGTGGCGCTGGCAGATGCCCGTCCGCTCCCGGATCCACTCGTCGCTGGTGTCGACGAGCTTCTCGATGTCGGCGTTGGTGAGAACGCGCTCCGGCAGGTAGCTGCCGGTGCCTGCGATGCGCGAGTAGATCAACGGTCGAGCCCCGCTGCTTCAGGAAATCAAAAGAGGGCAGCGGGCGCCCGCCCGTGCCCTCTCCTCGACGCGCCGATCGGTCCCCCGAAGGCGCGCGCTTGCGCTCGCGAACGAGCGCGCGGCGTCAATCCGCGTCGTCTTCGGCCTTGACCTTCGGCGCGACGACCTGGCGGCCGCGGTAGAACCCGTCCTTCGTCATGTGATGACGACGATGAGTCTCGCCCGAGGTCTTGTCGACCGACACCGCCGACGCGCTCAGCGCGTCGTGCGAGCGGCGCATGCCGCGGGTGGACGGGGTCTTGCGGCTTTTCTGAACTGCCATGACGAACTCTCCAAAAAAACTCGTGTCTCAACGTTTCTTCAGCCGCGCGAGCTCCGCGAACGGTCCCGACTGGCCTTCCGGCGGCGTGGCGCTCCACACCGTCTCGCTTTCTTGCGTCGCGCGGCCCGGTTTGATCGGTACCACCGGCAACGCGAGTATCAACTCGTCCTCGATGACGTCGGCCAGCCTGAGCTCGCCGGTTTCCGTCAGCAGAGGCTCGTAACCCGGCGGCAACGCCGCCTCGTCCTCTTCCTTCGCGATGAGCCCGAGATGTTCGTTGATCGATACCTCGAGCTCGAACGCCTCGAGCGTGCGCTGGCATTCCAGCGGCAACCGCCCGCCGGCCTTCAGCGAGAGATAGGCGACCCCGAGCGCATCGCGCCCGAACTCGAGCTCGTAGCGGATCTCACCGTCGTCCCGCGCGAGGCTCGTGCGCAGGCGCGGCATGTCGCGCAGCCTGAGCGACCCCTCGAAACGACGCCGCGAGGTCACGCTCCGCCACGCGTCCACGAGCTCGGGCAGTGCGGACATGGGCGCGCGATGGTAGGTGCAAGCCCCTCAACTGTCAATGAAAACCACCCGGCATTTGCCGCTGCGGCAAAGTTTTTGCAGACTGGCCGGCAGGAGGCCCGGAGCCCGGAAGAAGTGGAATACATCGTAGCGATCTCGACCGGTGTCGCCGTCATCGCGCTGGTCCTCTATTTCCGCATGCGGGGGCTGCGCCGGCGCGACAACGCGCTGCGCGAGCTGCTGGACGGTGCCGACGCGCTCGAGCGTCAGCTCCACGAGTACCGCGACCGCATGACGAACCTGAAACGGCTCGTGTCGAGGCTGCCGTCCGACATGACCGCGCCCGCAATGGCGTCGATCAACCCCGAAAACCAGGTCCGTACCGCGCTGCGCGACGTCCTCGCGCACCGGCTCTGGATCAAGCGCGAAGGCTCGACTGCGACGCTCGAGGCGCTCGACCTCGCCCTCAGTGCGCTCACCAAGTCGCGCGACCAGCTCGAACAGCAGCTCAGGCTGCTCGACGAAGTCGGGCTTCAGCTCGAGGACGCCGGCAAGGGACTGCGCGAGGCATACACCGAGGCCCAGAGCGCCGCGAAGTCGCAGATCGCCGATCAGATCATCCATCCGCCACGCCGGAAGCCGAACGGCAAGCCGCGACTGCATTGAGCGCCGCGTGGCAGCGCTGATCCTCGCTTCGACCTCGCGCTGGCGCGCCGAGCTGCTGTGCCGCCTCGGTCTCCCGTTCGTGCAGGCCGCGCCCGGCGTCGAAGAAGTGCGCCTCCCGGGCGAGCGTCCCGATGTGCTCGCGACGCGCCTCGCGGTCGAGAAGGCGCGCGCCGTCGCGCGACTGCATCCCGACGCCGTCGTGATCGGCTCGGATCAGGTCGCGGTGCTCGACGGCGAGGTGCTCGGCAAACCCGGCACGGAGGAACGCGCGCGCGCGCAGCTCGCGCGCGCGTCGGGACGTAGCGTCGAGTTCCTGACCGCCGTCGCGACCGTCGACCGTGGCGCGGTGCGAAGCGAGCTCGACCGCACCCTCGTGCGCTTCCGCACGCTCACCGAGGACGAGATCGCGCGCTACGTCGCGCGCGAACGCCCGCTCGACTGCGCCGGCAGCTTTCGCTCCGAAGCGCTCGGTGTGGCGCTGTTCGACGCGATCGAGACGCGCGACCCGGCGGCGCTCGTCGGATTGCCGCTCGTCGCGCTGTGCCGGCTGCTGCGCGCGGCCGGCATCGACCCGCTCGCCTAGCGCGCCACGACGAACACCTGCTCCGCGACGGTACGAACCCGGCCGTCGCGACCGGTCACGCGCACGGCGAGCACGTGCTCGCCGTCGGCGAGACCCTCGACCGGCAAGGACCCGTCGAAGCCGACGTTCGGCAACGCCGGATCCTCCGCATCGGGCCAGAACGCCGCGACGTCCGTCCGCGTGCCGCCGTAGCGCGCCGTCGCGCGGACCTCGCCGTCGACGACCAGGTCGACACGCGCGACGCCCGCGCGCTCGCGCAGCGCCCAGCCGTGCACCGCGAGCGCGCCCGCGTCGACCCTCGCGCCCGGCGCCGGCGCATCGATGTACGCGAAAGCCGGAAGCTCACATGGCGCGGCGCCGCGTCCTTTCGCGACGTCGAACGCGACGAACACGGCGCGGCCACGCTCCAGCCGCAGCTCGTCGCGAAGCCGCATCGCGCCGAACCGCTCGCACAGTGCGCGATACGCGGCGAGACGCTCGGCCGGACGCCGCGACGTCTCCTCGACCACGAGGACCGCGCGCGTCCAGGGCAGCGCTTCGAGCGCGCGTTCGTCGCGCGCCCAGGTCGCGAGCTGTGCGGCGCGACCGTGTTTCACGTTGGCGGGATGGTCGAGCACGTAGACGGGAGCGATGCCGCGACGCGCGAAGTCGATCTCGGCGCCGAGCAGGAAGTTGTCCGCGACGAGCGGCGCTTCGCGCCCGCCGGCCAGCCGCTCGACCCAGGCACCGACGGCGCGCCACCCGCGCGTGTTGTCGGTGAGCCACGCCCCGGGTGCGTGCGCGAGCGTGGTGCGGGCGCCGTAGGCGAGCAATGCGGCGTAGCCGAGCGTGGCCGCCACGCCGAGCAGGACGCCGGCGGTCACGAGCGTCGCCCCCAGCCGGGTGCGCGACCAGCCGCGCAGCACGGCGGGCACGAGCGGCAGCGCAAGGAGATACGCCGGTAGCGGCCAGTGGAACCGGCTGCGTTCGACGTCCGCGAACAGCCCGATCACCAGCCAGCCAGTGAGCAGACCGCCCGCGAGCGCGCCGAGTGCTGCGTGCGCAGGCGCCGGCGAACGTGCGCCCCGGAACATCGCGACGGCACACGCGGCGAACAGCACCGGCGTCGTGACCAGAGCCTGCACGATCGGCTCGGTCGCAGCGCGCAGGTCGAACGACCAGGCGTGGCGATCGACGAACTGGAACGAGAGGGCCGCAAACTCGTTTCCGAGGTCGTATACGAGCGACGGCACGAGCCCCGCGAGCCCCAGCACCTGCACTGCCCAGAACTTCGGCCGTGCGAGCAGCGCGCGGCCCGCCGGTGTCGCGAGGAGGAACACCGCACCCGCGACGTAGAACATCGCGAAGCGATAGTGCGACAGCCAGCCGAGCGCGAGCACCGCGGCGCAGGCGAGCCAGTCACGCCAGCGGTCGTGCGTGCGCGCCCGCTCGAGCAGCGGCGCCGCTGCGACGATCGCGAGCGTCAGCGGCACGTCGGGCAGCGCGAACACGCCGAGCAGCGCCGCCAGCGGCAGCGCGAGCGCGAGCGCGCCCGCACACCAAGCGTCGCGCGCCGGCACGATGCAACGCGCCCACGCGACCACCACCCATGGCAGCAGCGCGCCGAGCGCGAGGAACGGCCACCGCACACCGAGCTCACTCGTCCCGGCGACTTCCGTGCCGAGGCGGATCAGCGCCGCGGTGAGCAGCGGGACATCGCTGTAACCCGCAGCGAGCGCGCCGCTTTCCTGCCAGTAGAACGCTTCGTCCCCGAACAGCGCGAGCGCCGACGCGAGCCCGAGCTTCAGCACGAGCAGGAATGCCCATGCGACCAGGAACAAGGCCCGGGCGCGCGATGCCGCGCCGTTATCGTTAGACTCGGACGCGACCCAACCGCGCCGCGCTGCGGTACCCTCGATCATCGACGGGATCATGACGCAACCGCCGCTCACGATGCGACCCATGCCCGCGGCCTCGAGCGCGACGCGGATCGGCGACGCGCTCGCCCAGGCCAACGCCGTCCTGCTCGGCAAGCCGCACGAAGTGCGACTCGCGTTCGCGTGCCTACTGACCGGCGGGCACCTCCTGATCGAGGACCTGCCGGGCATGGGCAAGACCACGCTCGCGCATGCGCTCGCGTCGACGCTGGGGCTCTCGTTCCAGCGCGTCCAGTTCACGAGCGACCTTCTGCCTTCCGACATCATCGGCGTCTCGCTGTTCGACCGCGAGCGCAACGCGTTCACTTTCCATCCGGGGCCGCTGTTCGCGCAGATCGTGATGGCCGACGAGATCAACCGCGCGACGCCGAAGACGCAGAGCGCGCTGCTCGAGGCGATGGCCGAGCAGCAGGTCACGGTCGACGGGACGAGCCACCCGCTGCCCTCGCCGTTCTTCGTGATCGCGACGCAGAATCCGGTCGACTCCGCGGGCACGTTTCCGCTGCCCGATTCGCAGCTCGACCGCTTCCTGCTGCGCATCGCACTCGGTTATCCCGACCCGGCCGCCGAGCGCGAGATGCTGACGACACCCGACCGCCGCGTCCTGCTGCAGCAACTCGCCCCGAAGCTCGACGCCGACGCGCTCGTGGCGCTGCGTGGCGAGGTCGACGCGGTGCACGCGAGCCCCGCGCTGGTCGACTATCTCCAGGCCCTGCTCGCCGCCTCCCGCCGCCACGGCAAGATCCGCGTCGGACTTTCGCCGCGCGCCGGGCTCGCGCTGTTGCGGGCCGCGCGCGCATGGGCGCTGATCGCCGGGCGGGCTCACGTCCTGCCCGAGGATCTCCAGGCCGTGTTCGCGCCGGTAGCCGCGCACCGGCTGGTGCCCGCGCCGGACGCGGGTGCCGACCGCGACACGCTCGCGCGCCAGATCCTCGCGTCGGTCCCCGTGGATTGAGCGCATGCTCGCGCGTCTGCGTGCCGGGTTCGCCGCGCGCTGGGAGAAGCTCCTCGACCGCGCCGAGAAGCGGCTGCCCGCGCTGACGCGGCGGCGCCAGCCCGAGCCGCTGCCGATCGCGCTGCACTCGCGCCGCGTCTACGTCGTACCGAATCGCTTCGGCCTGTTTTTCGGCATCACGCTCGTCGGCATGCTGCTCGGCGCGCTGAACTTCAACAACAACGGCGCGTTGCTCCTCACGTTCCTCGTCGCGGGCGCGGCACAGCTTTCGCTGCACCGCACGGTCGCGAATCTCCGCGGACTGAAGCTCGATTCGCTGCAGGCCGCACCGGTACACGCGGGCGAGACGCTGCTCGTCGCGCTGAACTTCGGCGTGTCTCGCCCGGCGGCGCGCCCGCGCATCCGCGTGGTCCGCGCCGACGAGGGCCTCATCGCCGATCTCGGCCCCGAAGGCGGAACGATCGCGCTGCACATGGCCTCGACCAAGCGCGGCTGGCAACCCGTCGGTCGTCTCACCGTGTCGACCGAGTACCCGTTCGGACTGTTCCACGCCTGGAGCGTTCTCAACCCCGACCATCCCGTGCTGGTCTATCCGCACCCCGAGCCGGTCGCACCGCCGCTGCCGCGCGCCAGCGCCGACGAGCGCGGACCGCAGCTGCGCCACGACGGCGAGGACTGGTACGGGCTGCGCAGCTACCGCGTCGGCGATCCGCCGCGCCTGATCGCATGGAAGGCGACCGCGAAGCAGGATCGCCTGCTGGTCAAGGAGTTCGCCGAGCCGCGCGCGGCCGAGGTGACGCTCGCGTGGAGCGAGCTCGGCGCACTCGACTACGAAGCGCGGATCTCGCGCCTCACGCGCTGGGTGCTCGACGCGAGCGCGCAGAACCTCGCGTTCAAGCTCGTCCTGCCCGAGACCACGCTCGGCCCCGCACGCGGCGCAACGCACGCGACGCGCTGCTTGCGCGAGCTGGCGACGCTGCCGTGAAGGTCAAGCCGACCGGCACCGGCTTCGAGCTCGCCGCCGCGACGCTCGGCGCCGCGCTCGCGCTCCACGTCGTGTGGGTGCCGCGCTGGGTGCTCGCGCTGCTCGTCGCCCTCGTCGTGCTGCGCGTGCTCCACCGCCGGTTCATCGGCACGCGTGTGCCGCTGCTCGTGCGTCTCGCGCTGATCGCCGGCATGGTGATGATCGCGTGGAGCCAGTTCGCGGCGCTCGGGAACCGGCCGGTGTTCGCGGCGCTGCTCGCCTCGATGCTCGTGCTGAAGCTGGTCGAGACCGAGTCGATCCGCGATGCGCGGCTCGTCGTGACGTTTTCGTGCTTCCTCGCGATGACCGCGTTCCTGTTCGGACAGGGGCCGGTCCAGACCGCGGCGACCGTGGCGCTCGTCGTGCTCGCGTTCGCGGCGCTCGCCGAGCTCGTGCCGGGAGAGTCCGCAGGCCCGCGTCTCGGGTTGCGCCCGGTGCTGCTGTACGCGCTGCGCACGGTTGCGCTCGCGCTGCCGTTCTCGCTGATCGCGTTCGTTGCGTTTCCACGGCTCGATGCACCGCTCTGGCGCGGCGCCGACGAGATGCGCCGCGGGCGCACCGGCATGAGCGACCGGCTCGAGCCGGGCCAGTTTTCCTCGGTCGCGCTCGACGACACGCCGGTGTTTCGCGCGCGTTTCGTGGGCGAGCCGCCCGCGCCCCGCGACCGATACTTCCGCGGCATGGTGTTCGGCGCATTCGACGGTTCCGCCTGGACCGGCGAAGGCGCGCTGCGTGCGATCGCGCCGCAGCTCGTCGTGCGCGGACCCGTGCTCGAGTACGAGATCCTCATCGAGGCGACCGACCAGCCCTGGGCGTTCCTGATCGACTCGCCGGTCGAAGCGCCGCTCGGTGCTTCGCTCGGTGGAGACGCGACGGTGCGCTTCGCGCGGCCACTCGTCGGTGCGACGCGCTACTTCGGACGTTCGACCCTCGACTATGTGCTCGACGCGCGGCTTCCGGTCCAGCTGCGGCGCTGGACGCTGCGCACGGGACCGGGCAACCCGCGCACGAAGGCGCTCGCGCAGGGCTGGCGGGAGCGGCACGGCGACAACCACCGCGCCATCGTCGACGAGGCGCTCGCGATCATCACGCGCGACTTCACGTACTCGCTCGATCCGCCGCTGCTCGGCCGCGATCCGGTCGACGATTTCCTGTTCTCGAGCCGGATCGGATTCTGCGAACACTTCGCCTCGGCGTTCGCGCTGCTGATGCGCGCGGCCGGCGTTCCCGCGCGCGTCGTCGTCGGCTACCAGGGTGGCTACTACAACCGCGCCGGTGGACACCTCACCGTGCTCAAGTCCGATGCGCATGCGTGGACCGAAGTGTGGTTCGAGGGCCCGGGCTGGGTCCGCATCGATCCGACCGCCGCGGTCTCGCCGAGCCGCATCGAGCGCGGCGCGCGAGAGCTGCGCGGCGGCTTCGACGAGGAAGCTTTCGGCAGTGTGCTGCGCGAGCGCTGGGACCTCGTCGGCACCTGGTGGACACGCGCCGTCGTGCAGTTCAACGCGCTGAGCCAGCGCGAGCTGTTCGCGAAGATCGGCATGCCCGAGTCGACCTGGCGCAGTCTCGCGCTGGTGTTCGTCGTCGGCGGCATCGCGGCGCTCGGGATCGCGGCGCTGCTCGGCTTCCGTCCGGTTCGCCGGCGGCGCGATCCGGTGCTCGAGGCGTGGCGGCGCGCCTGCCGCAGGCTCGCGCGCGCGGGCGTGCCGCGGCGCCCCAACGAGGGCCCGTACGACTACGCCGAACGCGCGGCGCGGGTGCTGCCGCACGAGGCGCCGAGAATCCACGCGCTCAGCCGTCGTTTCGCGAGGCTTCGCTACGCTGACGTAACGCTCGATGCGGACCGCGAGGCGTTCGAGCGCGAAGTCCGGCGCTTCCGACCGACACGGGCCGCGACGATCGCCGGGCGTCGCGCGTCCTGAAAAGGATCGAACGGGTGGGCACCATGAAGAAAACGCTAATTTCGATGCTGGCGATCGCCGCGCTCGCCGGCTGCGCGACTGCACCGACCCCGCTGCAGGGCGAATACTCGAGCGGCTCACCGAGCGTCGGCTATGCCGAGGGCGAGCGCGTCCGTTGGGGCGGCGAGATCATCTCGGTGGAGACGCGCCCCGAGGCCACGTGTTTCCAGGTCCTGTCGCGCGAACTTTCCGAGACGACCCGTCCGCGTCAGGGCGATACGAGCAGTGGGCGCTTCCTCGCCTGCCGCGAGGGCTTCTACGATCCGGCGGTGTTCACCGAGGGCCGCGAGATCACGGTCAACGGTCGCATCGCGGGCCGCGAGGTCCGCAAGATCGGCGACTACGACTATCCGCTGCCGCGCGTCGATGCGGACGTCGTCTACCTCTGGCCCGAGCGGCCCTTGTTCGACGACCGCTACTACTACCGCCGCGGCCCGTTCGTGCATCCGGGCTGGTACGGCAGCGTCTATTGGCGACCGTACTGGTTCCACCCCTGGGTTTGGCCGTAGCGCCGAATCAACCCGGCGGCCAGGACATCGCGCGCCCGGCGAGCAGGTGCAGGTGGATGTGGAACACGGTCTGCCCGCCGTCGGCGTTGCAGTTCATCACGACGCGATAGCCCCGCTCCGCGAAACCCTCTCGGCGCGCGTACGCGGCGGCAGCCAGCACGAGCTTGCCGATCAGCGGACCGTCTCCGGCACCCGCGTCGTTCAGCGTCGCGATGCGCCGTTTCGGGATGAAAAGCACGTGCGCGGGCGCCTGCGGCCGGATGTCGCGGAACGCGAGCACCTCGTCGTCCTCATAGACGATGTCCGCGGGAATCTCGCGCGCGATGATCTTGTCGAAGATGGTCGACATCGAGTGGCTCCGGTCAGAGGTCCTGGCGGGTTCCGAACGCGTGCGCGAGCGTCGAGCGATCGACGAACTCGAGCTCACCGCCGAGCGGCACGCCGTGCGCGAGCCGTGTCGCGCGAACGTTGGCCTGACGCGCGAGCTGCGCGACGTATTGCGCGGTCGCCTCGCCCTCGACCGTGGGATTCGTCGCGACGATCAGCTCGCGCACCTCGCCTTCCGCGAGACGCGCGGCGAGCAGGTCGAGACCGAGCTCCTGCGGGCCGAGCCCGTCGAGCGGCGAGAGTCGTCCGAGCAGCACGAAATAGCGGCCGCGGTAGCCTGTCGCCAGCTCGACCGCGCTCTGGTCGACCGGCGATTCGACCACGCACAGCGTCTGCGCGTCGCGCGCCGAGCTGCGGCAGATCACGCAGACCGGCTCCTCGCTGAAGGTGCGGCAGCGCGTGCAGTTGCCGATCCGCTCGACTGCATCGCGCAGCTTGTCGGCGAGCTTGCGCGCCCCGGCGCGGTCGCGCTCGAGCACGTGGAAGGCCATGCGCTGCGCGGTCTTCGCGCCCACACCCGGCAGGATGCGGAGCGCGTCGACCAGCTCGGCGAGCAGCGGCGAGGAAGACAAGCGCCCTGCCCCGTCCTCAGAACGGCAGCTTGAAACCGGGCGGCAGCGCCATGCCGGCCGAGACTTCGCTCATCTTCTGCTGCGTGAGCTCGGCGAGCCGGTTGTTCGCGTCGTTGATCGCCGCCGCGACGAGATCCTCGATCATCTCCGGATCGTCGCCGAAGAGCGAGCGCTCGATCTCGACCTTGCGCGCCTCGTGACGGCCGTTGATCGTGACCTTGACCATGCCGCCGCCGGCCTGGCCCGTGACCTCGAGCTTCGCGATCTCGTCCTGCGCGCGCTTCAGGTTCTCCTGCATGCGCTGCGCCTGCTGCATGAGGTTGCCGAGGCCGCCTCTCATCGTTCGTTCTCCGGGTTGCGTGGACGCGTGCTGTTCGGAACGACACGCGCGTCGAACTGGCTCACGAGGCTCGCGACGAACGGATCCGACGCGATCGCCGCCTCGGCCTCCGACTGCCGCGCGGTTTCGCGCTTCTGCGTGCGGTCGGCGGCCGACTCGGCGCCGGCAGCGACGGTATCGAACACGATCTTGAGGCGTCCGAACGTCGGCGCAAGCGCGTCGGCGAGCTGGCGCGTCAGCGACTCGCTGCGGAAATGCTCATGCGAGGCCTTGAGGCCGAGCTTCAGCCGGTCGGCGTCGAGCGCGAGCGGAATGCTGTGCAACGCGAGCTCGCGCAGCGGGCCGCGGATCGACAAGGCCTCGATGATCTCTAGCCAGCGCGCGAGGTCCAGCGGCTTTCCGGCGCTCGCCGCCGCGGCGGGAAGCGCCGGCGTCGCAGGCGCCGACTGCACTGCTGCGGCTGGCGCGGGCGTGAGCACGGGAGCTTGCGGCGCGGGCGGAGCCGGCGCTGCGCGTCGCGGCGCCGGTTCGCTGCGCGCAACGGGGGCCGAGGCGGCCCTCGGTTCGACGCTCGCCGCCGCGGCACCGCCCGGCCGGAACGCGAGCATGCGCAGCAGCACCATCTCGAACGCGGCACGCGGGCTGGTCGAGAGCCCGAGGTCGCGACGTCCGGTCAGCGCGAGCTGGTAGAGCAGCTGGACTTCGTCCGGCACGATGCGCGTCGAGAACCCCGCCGCGCGCGCGTCGTCGTCGCCGCGCGCGCCCGGCACGAACTGCGCGACTTGAACGCGATGGAGCAGCTCGGCGAGCTCGTCGAGCACCGTGGAGAAATCGGGTGCGAACTGCGCGACGTCCTCGATCTCCGCGAGCAGCGCGGCGGCATCGCCCGCGACGATCGCTTCGAGCAGCGCGTCGACACGCGCGCGGTCCACGGTACCGAGCATCGCCGTGACGTCGGCCTCGCGCACTTCGCCGCGGCCGTACGCGATCGCCTGGTCGAGCAGCGACAACGCGTCGCGCAGCGAGCCGTTGCCGGCACGCGCGAGTGAGCGGACCGCGCCCGCGTCGGCGCCGATGCCTTCCGCTGCGAGGATCTTCGCCAGCTGGCCTTCGATCTCGTCGGCCGAAAGGCGCTTCAGATTGAACTGCAGGCAGCGCGACAGCACCGTGACCGGCAGCTTCTGCGGGTCGGTCGTCGCGAGCAGGAACTTCGCGTGCGCAGGCGGCTCCTCGAGGGTCTTGAGCAGCGCGTTGAACGCGTTCTTCGACAGCATGTGCACCTCGTCGACGAGGTACACCTTGTACTGGCCGCGCGCCGGCGCGTACTGCGCGTTCTCGATGAGCACGCGCACGTCGTCGACGCCGGTGTTGCTGGCAGCGTCGATCTCGAGCAGGTCGAGGAAGCGTCCGGCGTCGACGTCGCGGCACGTCGCGCATTCACCGCAGGGCTCGGCGCTGACGCCGCGCTCGCAGTTCAAAGACTTCGCGAAGATTCGGGCGATCGTCGTTTTTCCGACACCGCGCGTGCCGGTGAACAGAAACGCGTGGTGGATGCGCCCGGTCGAGAGCGCGTGCGAGAGCGCGCGCACGACGTGCTCCTGCCCGACGAGCTCGCCAAAACGCTTCGGGCGCCACTTGCGCGCAAGGACCTGATACGACATCGGGGAGCTTCGCGAGAACCGTAGGCGATTGTGCCAGACGCGGGCAGGATGCCCGCGTCCCGGACAGCACAGGGACGTGCGGTGATCCGGGACCGCTCGGATGCGCGCTTGTCGCTCGGACGCCGCTCCGGTACATTGCGCGACCCCGGAAGGGGCTCAGGCGTGGAGAGGTGTCCGAGCGGTTGAAGGAGCACGCCTGGAAAGTGTGTATACGGTTAATCCCCGTATCGAGGGTTCGAATCCCTCCCTCTCCGCCATTTCGGTCTACTGCGATAACCCACGGCTTTCGCGACGGACGCATGAGCTCTAGCGGCCCCATCGGAGCGACTCGCGACGGACGCATGAGCTCTAGCGGTCTCTACGAAGCGCAGTCCGCCGCCTTCGACGAACCCAGCCAACACCGTCCATGGTGACCCTCGTCGGTCCCTCGCGGCGATAGACGGCAAACCCCGCCAGGCCCGGAAGGGAGCAACGGTAGTCGTCGATTCGGGTGCCGAGGTCCAGCCGGCGAGGGTCGCCACCAGTTTCTTGATGGCGCGAAGACAAGTCCGTCCCGGACTTGCTTCGCGCACGCCGAGTCCGGAGTGAATCCGGACTCGGCTCCCGCGATTCGCTACCGCGATTCGCGCGCGGGCCATCCATGGCCCGCGGATGCACAGCCCGCTGCCTCAGCCCTCAGCCCTCAGCCCTCAGCCCTGAGGATGCAGCCACTCGCTCTCGCCGTCGGCGTAGCGTTCCTTCTTCCAGATCGGCACGCGGCGCTTCACTTCGTCGATGACGTCGCGGACCGCGTCGAACGCGGCGGCGCGGTGCGGCGCGCTCGCGCCGACGAAGACCGCGACGTCGCCGATCGAAAGCTCGCCGACCCGGTGCACGCAAACGACTGCCGAAACCGCGGTGCGCGCGCGCACCTCGTCGACGATGCGCTCGCCTTCCGCGAGCGCGAGCGCCTCGTACGCCTGGTACGCGAGCGCGCGCACCGCACGACCGTCGTTGTGGTCGCGCACGACGCCCTCGAACACGACGACGCCACCGGCCTCGTCGGCCGCGAGCGAGGCGCGCAGCGCCGCCGTGTCGATCGGCGCCGCGCTCAGCGCGAAGCCTTTCATCCGCCCGACACCGGCGGAATGAATGCGACTTCGTCGCCGGGCTCGAGCGGGCAGTCCCACGGCACGAACACGCCGTTGACCGCGACGCGCAGCGCGTCGCGCGCGAACGCGAAGCCGTGGCGCGCGCGCAGCGTCTCGTAGAGCTGCGCGACCGAGCCCGTGGCCTCCACCCGCTCGCGCTCGACGCCGGTCCGCTCGCGCAGGCTCGCGAAATAGAGCGCCGTGACGCTCATCGCCGCGCCCGGAAGTCGCGCTTGCCGCCGCGCTTCTCGATCAAACGCGTCGCGCGGATCGCGATCTCGTGCGAGAGCGCCTTCGTCATGTCGTAGACCGTCAGCGCCGCGACGCTCGCGCCGGTCATGGCTTCCATCTCGACGCCGGTTCGCCCCGTCACCGCGACCTCGCATTCGATCCGGAGCCTGTGCGCGTCGACCAGCTCGATCCGCACCTGGCAATCGTGGAGCGCGAGCGGATGGCAGAACGGGATCAGCTCGTGCGTACGCTTCGCGGCCATCACGCCTGCGACGATCGCGGTTTCGACGATCGGTCCCTTCGCCGTGCGCAGCCCGCTCGCGACGAGCGCCTTCGCGGCCGCGTCCGGAAACTCGACGATAGCCTCGGCGATCGCGACGCGGCGCGTCGGCGTCTTGCCCGAGACGTCGACCATCCGCGGGCGGTTCGCCGCGTCGACGTGCGTGAGCTTCGCTTTCGTCGCCATCGCTCAGCCTCCGATCGTGTACATCTCGATCCGCTTGCGATCGGATTCCGGCGCGAGACCCGCGCGGATCTCGCTGTAGCGGTCGCCGCGCGTGCTCCAGATCCGCCGCACGATCGCGGCGATCGCCGCGGCGTCGGCGCCCGCGCGCAGCGGCCCGAGCAGGTCGTGTCCCGCGTCGGCGAAGAGGCACGTGTACAGCTGCCCGTCCGCCGACAGCCGCGCCCGGCTGCAGTCACCGCAGAACGGCGCGCTGATCGAGTTGACGAAACCGATCTCGCCGGCCCCGTCGACGAAGCGATATCGCGCCGCGACCTCGCCGCGGTACGCCGGCGCAACGGGCTCGATCGGCCAGCGCGCAGCGATCGAAGCAACGAGCTCCGCGCCGGTCACCACGTCCTCGCGGCGCCAGCCGTTGCAGGTACCGACGTCCATGTACTCGATGAAGCGCACGACATGGCCGCTGCCGCGGAAATGCTCGACGAGCGCGAGCGGCGCGTGCTCGTTCATGCCGCGCACGACGACGGTGTTGATCTTGATCGACCGGTAGCCGGCCGCTTCGGCGGCCTCGATGCCGCGCAGCACGTCTTCGACCTCGCCGCGGTCGCCGCTCATCCGCGCGAAGGTCGGCTGATCGAGCGCGTCGAGGCTCACCGTCACGCGCGCGAGACCCGCGCGGCGCAGCGTCGTCGCCTGTTGCGCGAGGAGCGCACCGTTCGTCGTCAGCGCGAGATCGTCGACGCCGTCGATCGCGGCGAGGCGCGAGACGATCTCGGAGAGGTCGCGGCGCAGCAGCGGCTCGCCGCCGGTCAGTCGCACCTTGTGCGTCCCGAGCCCGACGAACACCTGCACCAGCCGCTCGATCTCCGCAGGGCCCATCCGCGCGGATGCCGCGAGGAACGGATGATCGCGCGGATAGCGCGACGCGGGCATGCAGTACGGGCAGCGGTAGTTGCAGCGGTCGATGAGCGAGATCCGCACGTCGCGCAGCGGCCGCGAGAGGCGGTCGACCGGGGCGTCGACGACGAGCGCGACGGGCTTACCCATGGGGCCGCTCCGGCGCGTCGAGCGCGACGAGCTCCCCTGCGTTCGCGACGCGGTAGCCGCGCGCGCGCATCGTCTCGCCGTCGGCGAGCGAGCCGTAGTGGTAGAGCACGAGCCGCCGGCGCAGGTCCGGCGGATACTCGCGCTCGAGGTCGTCTAGACCCGAGTGCGACGGGTTGCCGACGAGCGCGCAATCGTGCGCGATCGTCGCTTCGCCCGCCCCGTAGTGCGAGATCGCCTCCGGAATCGGTCGCGTATCGCCGGTGTAGACGAAGCTGCCGCGCAGTGCAAGCCCGAACGACGTCATCGGTGCATGATGCCGCGTCGCGAACACGTCGAACCAGAGCCCGTCGTGCCAGAAGCCGCGGCTCACCGGCACGAGCCGGAACGCGTCCCAGAAGTTCGCACCGCCTTCGGCGAGCACGTTCGGATAGCCCGCGACGCGCTCCTGCAGCAGCGGGACCAGCGCGGCGTGCGCGTAGAGCCGCGTACTGCCGCGGCGCTCGACGTCGAAATAGGAGCCGTAGAACAGGCGCTCCATCCCGGCGACGTGGTCGAAATGGGTGTGCGTGAAGTAGATCGCACCGGGCGGCGCGCCGTAACGCTCGACGTACGCCGTCAGCGCCTCCTGCCCGCAATCGATCATCAGCGACGGTGCGCCGCTGCGTTCCAGCACCGCGCTCGACGCGCCGAGCTCGATCGCCTGCGCGCCGCCGACGCCGAGGAAGCGGAGACCGAAGCTCATCGCCCCACCTTGGCGTAGCCCGCGCGCAGCGGCGCGAACGTGTCGCGCTCGGGATCGGCGCACGCGCGCGCGATGCCGAGCTTGCGCAGCGAGCGCTCGAGTCGCGCGAGGTTCGCGCGCCGCCAGCGATCGCGCGGCGCGCCTAGCCAACCGCGGTCGAAGTCGAGCAGCCAGAGCGTGCCGGCTTCGTCCAGCAGCACGTTGTGCGCGTTGAGGTCGGCGTGCCAGACGCCGGCGTCGTGGAACGCGCGTATCGTGCGGCCGAGCGCGCGCCAGTCGAAGCCCCCGACCTCGCCGTGTGCGACGAGGCTCGCGAGCGTACGCGCCGGCTCGATCGCGCGCGTCGCGAGATCGGCCGTGTAGAACGCCCCTTGCCTGACGTAGCGAGCCGCGACCGGCCGCGGCACACGCAACCCGAGCGCATGCGCGTGCGCGAGCACCGCGAACTCACGCAGCGGACGCGTCCGCCGCGCACCGAGCCAGAGGAAGCGGTCGCCGAGCACACGCGCGACGAGCCCGCCGCGGCGATAGTGCCGCAGGACCGCGCGGCCCGCCGGCGTCGCGACGAAGCGGACGCCGCCGCGGCCGCCTGCGACGTGCTCGCTCGACGCGTCGCCGAACCACGCGCCCGCCTCTTCGGCGCGGCAGACCGACGCGTCGTAGATCAGCGCTCCGCTCGCCTGCGGATCGACCCGCGTTTCGACGCGATCGTGGGAATTCTCTAGCATGCGTGCCACTTCGCGCAGAGTCTACCAAGCATGACCGCGTCCGCCGCGCCGCGCTCGATCTGCATCCTGAGGCTCTCCGCGCTCGGCGACGTCACGCACGTCGTGCCGATGATCCGGACGCTGCAACGCGCGTTTCCGGAGGCGAAGCTGACCTGGATCGTCGGCCGGCTCGAACACCGGCTCGTCGGCGATCTTCCCGGCGTCGAGCTCATCGTCGTCGACAAGCGCCGCGGGATGCGTGCGTTCGGCGACTTGCGCCGCGCGCTCGCCGGCCGCCACTTCGACGCGCTGCTGCAATGCCAGGTCGCGCTGCGCGCGAACCTCCTCTCGGCGCTGGTGCGCGCCGAGCGGCGCATCGGCTACGACCGCTCGCGCTCGAAGGATCTGCACGGTCTGTTCGTGCGCGAGCGCATCGCGGACCGGCCGGGTATCCACGTGCTCGACGCGATCGGCAGCTTCGTCGAGCCGCTCGGCATCCGGCAGACGACGGTGTGCTGGGAGATCCCGATTCCGCAAGACGCGCACGCCTTCGCGGAAGCCCACCTTCCCGGACCGCAGCCGACGCTGCTGCTGAGCCCCTGCTCGAGCCACACGGCACGGAACTGGCTGCCGGAACGCTACGCGGCAGCCGCCGATCACGCGATCCGCGCGCACGGCATGCGCGTCGCGCTCTGCGGCGGTCCGAGCGCGCTCGAGCGCGCGACCGGCGACGCGATCCTCGCAGCAATGCGCGAACGCCCGATCGACCTGATCGGAAAGGACACGTTGAAGCAGTTCCTCGCGCTCGCGCGCCGCGCTGCTATCGTGCTGACGCCCGACGCGGGGCCGATGCACATCGCCAACGCGGTCGGAGCTCCGGTCCTCGGTCTGCACGCCGCGAGCAACCCGCGTCGCAGCGGGCCCTACTCGAGCATCGAATGGTGCGTCGACCGGTACGACGCGGCGGCCCGCCGCTACCGCGGTGTACCCGCGGACGCCCTGCCCTGGGGCACGAAGCTCGAGTACGACGGCGTCATGTCGCTGATCGAGACCGAAGCCGTGGTCGAGGCGCTGGACCGCTTCGCCGCCTCGCGTGCGGCTCAGCTGCCGGCGACGCGGTAGTCCCGGTACGACTTCTCTTCGACCAGAGCCGACCCGAGCTTGACGTTGATCTCGCGCTTGATGCGCGCGCGCTCGTCGTTCTCGAAATAGACGGCGCGCGCGAGCCGGACGAACTCCGCGTCGAACGACTGGCGCCGCTCCTGCTCGCGGATGTCGTCCTCGATGACCCAGAGCCGCAGGTTGACGTCCTTCAGCGCCGCTCGTTCCGTCACGATGTCGACCTTCGACTCGGGCGCGGCGTGCCATGTCGTCTCGAGCAGCTCGAGCTCGCGCTTCACGTTCGCGAGCTTCGCGGGATCGGACATGCGCTCGGCCTTGATCTCGAGGATCGCGATCTTGTCGAGCAGCTCGCCGAACGAGACGGGGACGGAAATGAGGGACACGGGGGTCAGACTCCGCTGTTCCGGGTATGAGCAAGCGCGCTTCGTCAGAAGCCGCTAGAGCCCATGCGTACGTGGCAGGCTTCGTTGTGGCCGCTAGAGCTCATGCGTCCGTCGCGAGTCGCTCCGATGTGACCGCTAGAGCTCATGCGTCCGTCGCGAAAGCCGTGGGTTATCGCAGTAGACCGAAATGGCGGAGAGGGTGGGATTCGAACCCACGTTACGGCGGAACCGTAAACCGGATTTCGAATCCGGCGCATTCGACCACTCTGCCACCTCTCCGGCGCGATGTTCGTCGGCCGCGAGGGCCGAGCGAGTGGTGCAGCGAGCCGCGCATGATAAAGAGTCGCCAGGTCCCATACAACCCTGTCGCGTCGCCCCACGCGCGCGGCTTCGCACACGGGGTTTCCGCGCGCTCCGGGCCGTGCGATGCGACGACACCGCGTTATACGATTCGTCCGTCGAGGCTCGAATCCGGCCGCAGAGCCGGATGAACAGGGGGGCCTTCGTGGCCGTGGCGGCACGTCCGATGGCACCGTCGGTCGTCGTTTGCCGTACTCAGCCATGGGCGAAGGTGGCAGAATCAGACGCGGCGTACGCCGCGGACCTGCGCCGGGAGGGCGCCACGGGATGATCGAGTTCGGCCACAGCACCCACGTTGGGCTGCGTCGCGAGCACAACGAAGACACGTACTACGCCGACGCCGATCTGGGGCTGTGGCTCGTCGCGGACGGCATGGGCGGACACGAGAACGGCGAAGTCGCGAGCGCGCTCGCGCGCGACACGCTCGTCACCGAGATCGGTCGCGGCACCCCGCTGGCGCAGGCCATCCAGGTCGCCGACGAAGAGATCATCAAGCACTCGAGCAAACGCACGCAGGCGCTGCCGATGGGCACGACGATCGCCGCGATGCGCCTGGTCGACGACGCGTTCGAGGTCGCCTGGGTCGGCGACAGTCGGGTCTACCTCTGGAACGGCGAGCTCAAGCAGATCTCGCAGGACCACTCGTACGTGCGCGAGCTGATCGAACAAGGCGCGATCAGCCCGGAACAGGCGCGCACGCATCCGCATCGGAACGTCGTCACGCAGGCGCTGGGCGTGACCGATCCGCAGAGTCTGCGCGTCGAGACCGTTTCGGGTGCGCTGAGGCCCGGCTACCAGGTCATGCTCTGCTCGGACGGCCTCACCGAAGAGGTCGACGACTCGGTCATCGCGGGCGTGCTGTCGCGCCAGGACCTCACCGCGCAGGAATGCGTCGATCATCTCGTCCTCGCGGCGCTCGACGGCGGCGGCTCGGACAACGTCACGGTCATCCTGCTCCGCCGCAAGTGACCTCGCGCGCAAACGCGCGAGGTCATCCCGACGAAAGTCGGGATCCAGCGAGCTGCGAGGGGGCCCAAACGAAAAGCCCGGCTGACGCCGGGCTTTTCACGTAGTGGGCCCCGCTCTTTACGGCGCGCTGGCGCGCAACTCCTTCAGCGCCCCGACGAACCGCCCCATCGCGTAACGCTCGTCGTTCTCGACCGCGGCATAGAGCGCATCGACCTTCGCCTGCAGCGCCTGCGTGCGCTCGGCCCCGAGCTGCCCGGAGTTCTGGAACGCGACGACCAGCGACTGCGCCGCCATCGCAGCCTGCTCGGCAGCGGCATAGTCGCGGTACTCGCCGCGCTCGGCGTCGTCGACGAGGCTCTGCAGAATCCGTCCGAGCGTGTCGCCGCCGAAGTCGTAGCCGCTGACCGCCGGCAGCGACGAGCGGATCGTGTCGCGCAGCGAGCGCGCCGCAGCGAAAGTCGCATTGCGATCGCGCGTCGTCGCCTGGTGCAACGCGCGCGTCTGCTCCGCGAGACGCTTCGACGCGCCCGGATCGACCGCGGCGAGCACGTGCCGGTACATCACGAGATTCGAATCGTTGAGGCGCACGACGCCCGGGCCTAGGCCGGTGCCCTGACGCGGCGCCCAGCTGTTGCCCGACATGGGTTTGTGGCAGGCGTGACAGTCGAACAGCACGAGCTCGGGGAAGATGCCGTGCCAGCCCGCGCGCTCGTCGAGCAGCAGGTCGATGAGGTTCGCCGCGGCGACGCCCTGGCCCACGCCCCAGTCGCGCAGGCCGTTCCAGTCGCCCTTGCGCTCGATGTAGTCGGCGTCGATCTTGTAGTGCGGGTTGAGCCAGGTGAACGTGTCGAGCTCGAACGAGAGCCGCGGATGGCCCGCACCCATGATCCGGTGCGTGATGACGCGGTCGGCGGTGCCCATGTGGCACGACAGGCAGAGCTCCGCGCGCTCGACCGGGTTCTCGGTCGGATAGAGGCCCTTCGCGAGATTGTCCGCGTGCGCGACGCTACGATCGGCGTGCGCGTTGATCCAGAGCTCCGCGCCGCCGTGGCACGCCTCGCAGCCGATGCCGTCGCCGAGCTGGAACTTCTCGCCACGTTGCCCGGGCGGCACATTGTCGGCGTGGCAGTCGAGACAGATCTTCGCCTGCGTCGCGTCGCCGAGGCCGAGCTTGCGCGCGATCGCCTGGCCTTCCGCGCCCTGCAGCGCCTGGAACGCCTTCGTCGCGTGCGGATCGAACTGCTGCCAGATCGCGAACTCGTTCTGCTCGACGTGCGATTCCTTGAAAGGCTGCGCCGAGCCGTGGCACACGCTCGACGCGCAGCTCGCGACGCCGAGGTGCTTGTGCGCTTCGATCTCCTGCACGGCCCCCGCCGAGGTGGCGGAAGCGAAGACCGTCGAGACGAACATCCCCAGCCAGCGCAGCTCCATCGCGAACCTCCCCATCGGTGGCCGGGAACGCCGGGCGGCATTCCGTCGTCGCGCGAGTTACGGGTTGCCCACGCGCTGAGATTATTCCACCGGCCCCTCGTCTGCCAACGGGGCGGCGAACGTCGTCACGCGGCTTCGGGCACCGGCGTCGGCTCGAGCTTGAGCCACACGCAGGCGCCCTTCGTGAGCTTCTCGATCGCCTCGAGCCGCGCGACGTGCGCGCGCGCCTCGTCCGGGCCCGCGCGGACCACACGCAGCGCGAGCGCGCCCGCGCCGAGCTCGCGGCGCACGACGGTCGCGGCGGGCGTCTCGGTCGCGAATCCGAGGTCGCCCTGACCTGCGGTCAGCGCGAGATAGACCTCGGCGAGCAGCGACGCGTCGAGCAATGCACCGTGCACCTCACGCTGGCTCGCGTCGACACCGAAGCGCTTGCAGAGCGCGTCCAGGCTGTTGCGCTGCCCGGGGAACCGCTCGCGCGCGAGTGCGAGCGTGTCGAGCACCGCCCGTCCGGCCAGACGCTCGGCGCGGCCCGCGAGCGCGAGCTCCTGGTCGAGGAAGCCCAAGTCGAACGCCGCGTTGTGGATCACGAGCTCGGCGTCGCCGATGAAGTCGAGCATCTCCTGCGCGACCTCGGCGAAGCGCGGCTTGTCGCGCAAGAACGCGTCGTCGATGCCGTGCACTTCGAGCGCGCCGCGGTCGATCTCGCGCTCGGGGTTGAGATAGCGATGGAAGCGCGCGCCGGTGCGGCGCCGCTCCGACAGCTCGATCAGGCCGATCTCGATCACACGGTGGCCTTTCGTCGCTTCGAGGCCCGTCGTCTCGGTGTCGAGGATGATCTGTCTCATCTGCCCGCCGCTTTCGTGATCGCTTCGCGCGCCGCCTGGTCGACGCGCTCGTTCTCGGGATGACCCGAGTGGCCGCGCACCCAGCGCCAGTCGACGCGGTGCCGCTTCGCGAGTGTATCGAGTTCCTCCCAGAGCTCGCGGTTCGCGACCGGTTGCTTCTGCGAGTTGCGCCAGCCGTTCGCGCGCCAGCGCTCGAGCCATTCGGTCAGGCCGCGGCGCACGTACTGCGAGTCGGTGTAGAGCACGACCTCGCTCGGCCGCTTCAGGGCCTCGAGCGCGCGAATCGCGGCGGTGAGCTCCATGCGGTTGTTCGTGGTCGCGGGTTCCGCGCCCGAGATCAGTTTTTCGTGCGCGCCGCTGCGCAGCAGCGCGGCCCAGCCGCCGGGACCGGGATTCCCGCTGCAGGCGCCGTCGGTATGGATCTCGACGCGGGTGGTGCGGCTCATGGACCCGTGCCGACACGCGGCGTCGCATTCGGCACGAAGCCGGGGCCGAAATCGACCTCGCGATCGGCGGAGCGCGGGCGTAGCCGAATCACGCTGTCGTGCGGCTTGCGCATCGAGAGCGCGTACGCGGCGCGGAACATCGCGCGAGGCGACACGGAGGCGTCGTCGACCATGATGCTGCCCGGCCGGTGCGGCCCGATCCACGTGAGGCTCTGTGTCGCGAGCCCGAGCTGCCCGAACAGCGCACCGACACGGCTCGCCATGCGCGCGCGCGGCCTGGCGCCGTTGCGCCGCGCGCGCCACGCGACCCAAGGTCGCCACGCGCTGAGCGGATTCAGCCCGAACACCACGAGCTCCGCGCCGGTCGCGAGCACGCGCACGCACTCGCCGTACACGGCTGCCTCGAACGGTCGGTCGAGCGCGTGCTGCAGCACGAGCAGGCGCACAGAACCGTCCGCGAACGGAAGCGCGTCCGCGCGCGCGCACATCGGGCCGGTCAGCCGGCCCGCACCCGCGAGCACGAGCCCGATGCAGTCACCGGCCGCGGCTTCGACCGGTATCGGGGCGATCCAGACTTTTGCTCCCGAAACGACGCCGATGCGACGCGACGCGAGCCAGCGGCGCTCGAGCGCAAGCAGCCCGCCGAGCGGAGTAGCCGCGTCCCACAGCGCGGACGGATCGGGCGGACGACTGGCCATCGGGGAGCGGAGCACGGAGGTAACCCGTGGATTGTGATACAAAGCCTGCGTCGAGTTGAAGCGCCGCCGCACGAATCGCCGCTCCCGATGAACGTCCTCGCGATCCCGGCTTTCGTCGACAACTACATCTGGATGCTCGAGCACGGCGATGCAGCCGTCGTCGTCGACCCGGGCGACGCGGCACCGGTCGAACGCGAGCTCGCCGCGCGAAGGCTCGCGCTGGGCGCGATCCTGCTCACGCACCATCACGCGGACCACATCGGCGGTGCCGACGAGCTCGCGCGACGTCATGGTTGCGCGGTCCATGCGCCCGACGACCCGCGCATCGGCGCAACGACGCACGCCGTACGCGATGGCGACCGCGTCGAGCTCGGCGCGATCGGGCTTACGCTCGAGGTCCATGCGATCCCCGGCCACACCTCGTCCCACATCGCATTCGCCGGCGCAGGCGAGCTGTTCTGCGGCGACACCCTGTTCGCCGGCGGCTGCGGACGGCTGTTCGAGGGCACACCCGCACAGATGGTGACCTCGCTCGACCGTCTGGCTGCCCTGCCCGGAACGACGCGCGTCTGGTGCGGCCACGAGTACACCGTCGCGAACCTAGCGTTCGCGCGTGCGGTCGAGCCGCGGAGCGCGGCGATCGCCGCGCGGCTCGAGCGTGAAACGGAAAGGCGCGCGCGCGGTGCCGCGACGCTACCGAGCACGATCGCGCTCGAGCACGAGACGAATCCGTTCCTTCGTTGCGACGAAGCGACCGTTCGCGCGAGCGCGGAGCGGCACGCGGGACATGCGCTCGAGGCGCGCGTCGACGTGTTCGCGACGCTGCGTGCGTGGAAGAACGAGTTCAGGGTCGCCGCGTGAGTCGTCTGCCGAGTCGCCTGGTCGCAGCTTCGATCATGTCTGCCGCCCTCGCCTCGTGCGCGAGCGTCGGACGGCATGCGCCCATGACCGAGGACGCTCCCGCGGTTCCGGCTGCGGCAGCGGAACCCGCGATCGAGCCCGAGCTCGCCGCGCCGGCGAAAGCGGAGCCGAAGGCCGAGCCCGCGCCGAGGCCGGCCGTACCGTTCTGGCAGCGCCTGCGCGAGGGTTTGCGCTTCGCGCGTTGCGACGATGTGCGCGTGCAATCGGCACAGAAGCCGTTCCTCGCGTCGCGCGCGCATTTCGCGCGAACGCTCGAGCGCGCCGCGCCGCTCATGGACTACGTGCTCGAAGAGCTTACGCGTCGAGGGCTGCCGGCCGAGTACGTGTTCCTGCCGATGATCGAGAGCGAGTACTCCGCGATCGCGACGCGCGGCAATCGTCCTGCAGGAATGTGGCAGCTGATGCCCGTGACGGCGCGGGGTCTCGGTCTGAGCGTCGCGGCCGATCGTGACGAGCGGCTCGATCCCGTCGCTTCGACCCGCGCCGCCGTCACGCACCTCGACGACCTCGCGCGGCGCTTCGACGGCGACTTCGCGCTCGTGACGATGGCGTACAACGCCGGCGAGTATCGCGTGCGCGGTGCCTTGCGGACCGCGCCGCGCGTCGACGGCGTCCTCGATCCGTCCCGGCTCGCGCTTTCGCCGATCACGCACGCGCATCGACTGCGGCTCGAGGCGCAGGCCTGCCTGATCCGCGACGCCGAGCGGCACGCGCTTGCACTGCCGGCCTTGCCGCGGTCGAAACGGCTCGTGCCGATCGAGATCGACGCACCGCTCGATTTCGCGCTCGCGGCCGCGCTCGCGGCCCAGGACGTCGCGGCATTCCGTCGCGTCAACGCCGGGCATGCGACGCGCATCGAGCGCGGTCGCACCGTGCTCGTCGCGCGTGGTGCAAGAGGCCGGTTCGAACGTCTGCTCGCGGCGCTGCCCGCGGACGCGCGCGTCGGATGGACGCGCGCCGCGCGATCCGGCGCCGCGACGTCGACGCACCTCGCACCGGCGCTACTCGCCGCGATCAATGCCGGCGCGGCACCTTCGGCCTGGCTCGTACCGGCGCGCGCCGTCGCGGAAACCGCACGCACACCAGCGGCGACGACGGCAGCCGATCGGCACACGGTCCGGCCCGGCGAATCGCTCTGGCGCATCGCGCGCCGCTACGGGCTCAGCGTCGCGGCGCTGCTGCGCTGGAACGACCTCGATGCCGACGCGCTGCTCAGGCCGGGCGACGTGCTGCGCATTGCGGCGCCACGCTGACGCGCTTGCCCTACACTAGCGCGCTCACGAAAAACGACCGGAGTCGACATGGCGTTCCTCGAGGGCAAGCGTGCGTTGATCGTCGGGATCGCGAGCCAGCGCTCGATCGCGTGGGGCATCGCCGAGGCAATGCACCGTGAAGGCGCGAAGCTCGCGTTCACGTACCAGAACGACAAGCTCAAGGAACGCGTCGAGGACGCGGCCGCGCATTTCGGCTCCGACATCGCGCTGCCGTGCGACGTCGCGATCGACGGCGAGATCGACGCCGTGGCGAAGGCGCTCGAGGCGAAATGGGGCGGCCTCGACATCCTCGTGCACTCGGTCGCGTTCGCGCCGCGCGAGGCGATCCAGGGCGACTACCTCGACAACCTCACGCGCGAGGCGTTCTCGATCGCGCACGACGTCTCGAGCTACAGCCTCGCGGCACTCGCGAAGGCGATGCGACCGCTGATGCGCGGCCACGATTCCTCGGTGCTGACGCTCTCGTACCTCGGCGCGGTGCGTGCGATGGCGAACTACAACGTCATGGGGCTCGCGAAGGCGAGCCTCGAGGCGAACGTGCGATATCTCGCACGCTCGCTCGGCCCGGACGGGATCCGCGTCAACGCGATATCGGCGGGCCCGATCAAGACGCTGGCGGCGGCAGGCATCGCGAACTTCCGCAAGATGCTCGACCACGTCGAGACGACCGCGCCGCTGCGGCGCTCGGTGTCGATCGAGGACGTCGGCAACGTCGCCGCGTTCCTCTGCAGCGATCTCGCGGCCGGCGTGACCGGCGAGATCACCTACGTCGACGCCGGCTACAACATCCTCGGGATGACCGGCCTCGACGGCTGAAGCCCGGAACCGGGCCCGCGGCGCGGGCCCGGTCGCATCACATCCGCTCTTCCGCGACCTTGACCTCGGACGTCGCGCGCAGCGCCCCGATCAGCGCGCGGCTCTCGACCGTCTGCACCGCCTGTTTGAGCTGATTGCGGACGCGGGTGCGCTCGTCTTCGCTTGCGCTCTTGGCGTCGCCGTCGACGACGGACGAGAGCTCGACCAGCGCGAACTCGCCGGGGCCGAGCTCGACGATCTCGCGCACCGGCGCCTCGGCGCTCTTCGGGCGCGGCAACGCGAACACCTTGCGCGCGAGGCCCGCGTCGACGTTGAGCGCCGTGCGGCCGACACCCGCCGCGGTCTCGACCGTCGCGCCGGCCTTCGTCGCGATCCCGTCGAACGGCGCGCCGGCCGCGAGATCGTTCGACAGCTCCTTCGCGCGCGCCGCGGTCTGCGCCGACGCCGCTTCCTGCTCGAGCCGCGCGACGATCTCGGCACGCACTTCGTCGAGCGGTCGCGCGACACGTGGCTTGTGCTCCTCCGCACGCACAACGACGAGGTGCGTCGGTCCGATCTCGATCGCGTCGCTGATCCCGCCCTCGACCAGCACGCGGTCCGAGAACGCCGCGCGCACGACCGCGGGATTCGCCGCGATCCCCTCGGCGCCGCCGCGGCCGAACAGCGGCGTGTGCCGGAGCTCGAGCTTCAGCGCCTCGGCCGCCGGCCCGAGCGCGTTCGGATCCTCGTAGACCTTGTCGATCAGCTCACCGGAGAGATCGACGAACATCCGCTCGCGCTCCGCGTCGAGATACTCCTTCTCGAGCTCGGCGCGAACTTCCTCGAACGGGCGCACCTGCTCGGCCTTGATCTCGCGCAGCTGGATGACGTGGTAGCCCTCGTCGGTCTTGACCGGCTCGGAGACCTCGCCCGCCTGCATCGCGAACAGCGCGGTCTCGAACGCCGGCTGGGTCGTGCCGCGCTCGACCGAACCAAGGTCGCCGCCCTGTGCCTTCGAGCCGATGTCGTCGGAGCTCGCTTTCGCGAGCTCCGCGAAGTCCTTGCCGCCCTTCGCCTGCGCGGTGAGGTCGGCGGCCTTCGCCTGCGCCGCCTTCTGCGCCTCGGCGTCCGCGTTCGGATCGACCTTCACGAGGATGTGCGAAGCGACGCGCTGCTCGGCCTGACCGAAGCGCGACTTCTGCTCCTCGTAGCGCTGCTTGAGCGTCGCCTCGTCCGCCGCAACGGGGACCTCCAGCGTCGAGCCGTCGACTTCGACGTACTCGAGCGCGACCTGCTCCTCGGTCATGTACTCGTCCTTGTGCGACTCGTAATGCGCCGCGATCTCCTCGTCGGTCGGCTGCTTGTCCGCCGGCAGCTTCGGCAGCATCGCGTAGCGGAAGTCGCGCTTCTGGTCGCGCAGGGTGATGAACCGGTCGACCTCGGCGTCGCCGACCAGCGCCGACGCGGCGATCTGCTGCGGGATCTCGCGCAGGCTGAGCTCGCGGCGGTACTGCTGCTCGAAGCTGGTCGGCGTTTCGTTCTGGCCCTGCAGCAGCGAGCGGTACTGGTTCTGGTCGAACTTGCCGTCGAGGCCCTGGAACGCCGGGATCTTCGCGATCTCGTCGCGCAGGCGCTTGTCCGAGACCGTCGCGCCGGTGCGCTCGGCGGCCTGCGCGAGCACCTCCTCGTCGATCATCTGGTCGAGCAGCTCGCGCTTGACGGTCGGGAGCTCGAAGTACTCCGCGTCGAACGCTTCGCCCATGCGCTGCCGCATCTGCTCGCGGTAGCGCTCGAAGCGCGTGCGGAACTCGCCCGGCGAGATCTCGGCCTCGTCGACCTTCGCGACGAAAGTCTCGGTGCGCGCCTCGAAGTAGTTGTTGATGCCGAAGAACGCGAACGGGATGCTCACCGCCGCGAGGATGAAGAATGCGATCCAGCCCGAGGTCTTGTCGCGAAGTGTCTGCAGCATGTCGTCCGATCCAGGAAGAGAACCTGCGGTAACCGAATAACAACGGAAAGCCGGGGGCGACCCGGAAAAACAAAAGGCGCCGGTGCCGGCGCCTTTCGAAAAAGTGGCGGAGTGGACGGGACTCGAACCCGCGACCCCCGGCGTGACAGGCCGGTATTCTAACCGACTGAACTACCACTCCGCGCTTTTTGACTGGTGGGTGCTGAGGGTTTCGAACCCCCGACCCTCGCCTTGTAAGGGCGACGCTCTACCGCTGAGCTAAGCACCCTTCGGGTCCGTCGTCACACGGACCAGCGGCGAAGCTCGCTAGTTTACTGCGTCCTTCAACGCCTTGCCAGCCTTGAAGGCCGGAACCTTCGAGGCCTTGATCTTGATCTGCGCGCCCGTGCGTGGATTGCGGCCGGTACGCGCCGCGCGCTTGCGGACCGCGAAGGTGCCGAAGCCGACGATCGCAACGTTATCGCCTTTCTTCAGCGCCTTCTCGACGACCTTGATGACGCCCTCGATCGCCTTGGCCGCGTCGGCCTTCGAGAGGCCGGTCGCATCGGACACGGCGCTGACGAAATCGCCTTTGTTCATTGTCACTCCCTCGCTGATTGCCGCCGGTCCCGTGCGCGCGAAGACGCCGTAGCGCTCCGCGAACCGGTCGCGATTGTCGGCAGGAATGGAATCGGTGCTCCGGACGGCTGTACGCCGATGAGTGACGATCACAGCAGAACGCAGAAGGGCGCCTTTATACCAGCGGCTTCCGGCGCCGCGCAACGCACGAACGCGTCACGTTCGCGCGCTGCGCGGGACGCGTTCAGTGCGGTCGCGCGGGATGGTCGCCGCTCTCCTCGCCTTCCTTGCGCTCGACCTTCTTCGGCTCGCCCGGCGTACCTTCCGGCGGCTTCGCCGGGACCAGCGGCGTAGCGAGCGCGAGGTCGAGCACCTCGTCGATCCACTTCACCGCCTTGAGCTCGAGGGTGTCGGTGATGTTCTTCGGAATGTCCGCGAGGTCCTTCTGGTTCTCGTCGGGGATGATCACGGTCTTGATGCCGCCACGATGCGCCGCGAGCAGCTTCTCCTTGAGACCTCCGATCGGCAGCACACGGCCGCGGAGCGTGATCTCGCCCGTCATCGCGACATCGGCGCGGATCGGCACCTTCGCGAGCGCGGAGACCAGCGCGGTGCACATCGCGATGCCGGCACTCGGGCCGTCCTTCGGTGTCGCACCCTCCGGCACATGGATGTGAACGTCGAATTTCTGGTGGAACTCCGGGTCGACGCCGAGACGGTCGGCGCGCGAGCGCACGACCGACAACGCAGCCTGGATCGATTCGGTCATGACGTCGCCGAGCTGGCCCGTGTGGATCAGCTTGCCTTTGCCCGGGATTACCGTCGCCTCGATCGACAGCAGGTCGCCGCCGACCGACGTCCACGCGAGCCCGGTGACGAGGCCGATCTCGTTCTGCTGTTCCGCGCGCCCGAAGTTGAACTTGCGCACGCCGAGGAAGTGATCGAGCCGGTCGGCGTCGACCGTGACGCGCCGCGGCTTCGCCTCCTTGCTCTTGTCCTTGCGCTTCTTCTCGGCGAGCGTCAGCTCCTTCACGACCTTGCGGCAAATCTTCGAGATCTCGCGCTCGAGGTTGCGCACCCCGGACTCGCGCGTGTAGTAGCGAATGATGTCGCGCACGGCATCCTCCATGACGCGCAGCTCCTCTTCCTTGAGGCCGTTCGCTTTGATCTGCTTCGGAACCAGATAGCGCTCCGCGATGTTGACCTTCTCGTCCTCGGTGTAGCCCGGAATCCGGATGACCTCCATGCGGTCGAGCAACGGTCCCGGAATGTTCAGCGAGTTCGCGGTCGCGATCCACATCACCTCGGAGAGGTCGAAGTCGACCTCGAGGTAGTGGTCGTTGAACGCGTGGTTCTGCTCGGGATCGAGCACCTCGAGCAAGGCCGACGACGGATCGCCGCGGAAGTCCATGCTCATCTTGTCGATCTCGTCGAGCATGAACAGCGGATTGCGCGTGCCGACCTTCGCCATGTTCTGGATGATGCGGCCCGGCATCGATCCGATGTAAGTGCGGCGGTGGCCGCGGATCTCGGCCTCGTCCCTCACGCCGCCGAGCGACATGCGCACGAACTTGCGGTTCGTCGCCTTCGCGATCGACTGGCCGAGCGAGGTCTTGCCGACGCCGGGCGGCCCGACGAGGCAGAGGATCGGCCCCTTCATCTTTTTCACGCGCTGCTGCACCGCGAGGTACTCGAGGATACGCTCCTTCACCTTCTCGAGGCCGTAGTGATCCTCGTCGAGCACGGTCTCGGCCATCGCGAGGTCCTTGCGGACACGCGAGCGCTCCTTCCACGGCGCCTGCACCAGCCAGTCGATGTAGTTGCGCACGACGGTCGCTTCCGCGCTCATCGGCGACATCTGCTTCAGCTTGTTGAGCTCGGCTTTCGCCTTGGTCTCGGTCGCCGCCGGCATGCCGGCGTTCGCGATCTTCTTGCCGAGCTCCTCGAGCTCGTTCGGGCCGTCCTCGCCCTCGCCGAGCTCCTTCTGGATCGCCTTCATCTGCTCGTTGAGGTAGTACTCGCGCTGGCTCTTCTCCATCTGCGACTTGACGCGGCCGCGGATGCGCTTCTCGAGCTGCTGCACGTCGATCTCGCCGTCGACGAAACCGATCAGGAGCTCGAGGCGCTCGCCGATCTCGAACGCCTCGAGCACCTTCTGCTTGTCGCCGAGGCGGACACCGAGGTGAGCGGCGATCGTGTCGCCGAGCCGGCTCGGGTCGTCGATGCCCGCGAGCGTCGTCAGGAGCTCCGGCGGAATCTTGCGATTGAGCTTGACGTACTGCTCGAACAGCGAGACGAGCGACTTCGCGGCGGCCTCGACCTCGCGCTCGCCGCGACGCATCGTGCTCGCGATCGGCTGAGCGCTCGCGACGACGTAACCATCGCGATCCTCGACCGCCTCGATCGCGGCACGCTGCACACCTTCGACGAGCACCTTGATCGTGCCGTCGGGAAGCTTGAGGAGCTGCAGCACCGTCGAGATCGTGCCGACGCTGTAGAGATCCTTGCCGCCCGGATCGTCGACGTCGGGGCTGCGCTGCGCGACGAGCAGGATCTGCTTGTCGCCTTCCATCGCCGCATCGAGCGCGCGGATCGATTTCTCGCGGCCGACGAACAGCGGGATCACCATGTTCGGGTAGACCACGACGTCGCGCAGCGGCAGCACCGGCAGCGTCGGCGATTCGGTCGGCTTGTGGGTCGTCATGGGGTTCGCTTCCTTCTTCGTGTTGCTCGAGCGCGGGGTCGCCGGATTACGCGAAGAGCCCGCCGGGCGCGATGCGCGACGGGCTGTCGGCAGCGTGCGCCCCGCCGCAATTGCGGTCAAGTGAGGTCAGGACGGGGGATTGCAAGAGCGCGTCGCGGCGCAGCGAGCGTGCTCTGCGCAATGTCGTGACGGCGTGAGATCCCGGATCAACGCACGTCCCTGTGCTGTTCGGGGCTCGGACATCCTGCCCTCGCCCCGCGGCTCCGTCAGGGGTGTGGCGTTCCGTCGGCGGCGGCGCGCGGTTGCTGCGCGGTGCCGCGGTAGATCAGGTACGGCTCGGCGGTGCCGTTGATGACAGCCTCGTCGACGACGACTTTCGAAACATGCTCGAGCGAGGGAAGCTCGTACATCGTCTCGAGCAGCACCTGCTCGAGGATCGTGCGCAGACCGCGCGCGCCGGTACGACGCTGCAGCGCCTTGCGCGCGATCGCGCCGAGTGCCTCGTTGCGGAACTCGAGCTCGACGCCCTCCATCTCGAACAGCTTCTTGAACTGTTTCGTGATGGCGTTCTTGGGTTCGGTCAAAATCTTGATCAGCGCGGCCTCGTCGAGCTCCTCGAGCGTCGCGACCACCGGCAGGCGGCCGACGAACTCCGGAATGAGCCCGAACTTGATCAGGTCCTCCGGCTCGACGTTCTGCAGCACCGTGCCGACGTTGGCCTTGCGGTCCTTCGCGCGGATCTCGGCCGAGAAGCCGATGCCGGTCGACTCGCTCCGCGCCTGGATGATCTTCTCGAGGCCCGCGAACGCGCCGCCGCAGATGAACAGGATGTTGCGCGTGTCGACCTGGAGGAATTCCTGCTGCGGGTGCTTGCGGCCGCCCTGTGGCGGGACCGAGGCGATCGTGCCTTCGATCAGCTTCAGCAGCGCCTGCTGCACGCCTTCACCGGAGACGTCGCGCGTGATCGACGGGTTCTCGCTCTTGCGCGAGATCTTGTCGATCTCGTCGATGTAGACGATGCCGGTCTGCGCCTTCTCGACGTCGTAGTCGCACTTCTGCAGCAGCTTCTGGATGATGTTCTCGACATCCTCGCCGACGTAGCCCGCTTCGGTCAGCGTCGTCGCATCGGCAATCGTGAAGGGGACGTTCAACAGGCGCGCGAGCGTCTCGGCGAGCAAGGTCTTGCCCGAACCCGTCGGCCCGATCAGCAGGATGTTCGACTTCGCGAGCTCGACCTCGTCGTTCTTCTGACGCGACTCGAGCCGCTTGTAGTGGTTGTAGACGGCGACCGCGAGCGTCTTTTTCGCGCGGCCCTGGCCGATGACGTACTGGTCCAGCACGTCCATGATCTCGCGCGGCTTCGGCAGGTGCGAGCGCGCGCTCGCAGCCTTTTCTTCGAGCTCCTCGCGGATGATGTCGTTGCAGAGCTCGACGCACTCGTCGCAGATGAACACCGACGGGCCGGCGATCAGCTTGCGGACTTCGTGCTGGCTCTTGCCGCAGAACGAGCAGTACAGCACCTTGCCGCCGTCGCCGCCCCTGCCCTGCCGTTCCTCGCTCATCTTCGCTTCTTACCCGAGGCTCTTGATCGTTGCTGTGGTGCGCGTCGCCGCGCTCCCACGTCCATGAAACTGAAGGCAAAACGCAAGCTTCGGCCCGAGAATACCACAGCGTCGCGCGGCCACCTCGGCGGCACGACGAAGGGTCTGCAACGGGGGACGGAGCGGCGTCAGCCGGCCTTGACCGTCTCGTCCGGACGGCGCTCGAGGACCGAGTCGACGAGGCCGTAGTTCTTCGCGTCGGCCGCGCTCATGAAGTTGTCGCGGTCGGTGTCCTTCGCGATCCGCTCGACCGGCTGCCCGGTGTGCTTCGCGAGGATGAAGTTCAAGCGCTCGCGCACCGCGAGGATCTCGCGGGCGTGGATGTCGATGTCGGTCGCCTGGCCCGAGAAGCCGCCGAGCGGCTGGTGGATCATGATCCGCGAGTGCGGCAGCGAGTAGCGCTTGCCCTTGGTGCCGGCCGCGAGCAGCAGCGCACCCATGCTGGCCGCCTGACCGATGCACATCGTGCTGACGGCCGGCTTGAGGAACTGGATCGTGTCGTAGATCGCCATCCCGGCGGTGACGGCGCCGCCGGGGCTATTGATGTAGAGGTTGATGTCCTTGTCGGGGTTCTCCGACTCGAGGAACAGGAGCTGCGCGACCACGACGTTCGCCGTGATGTCGTCGATCGGGCCAACGCAGAAGACGACGCGCTCCTTGAGCAGCCGCGAGTAGATGTCGTAAGCCCGCTCGCCGCGCGAGGTCTGCTCGACGACCATCGGAATCAGGTTCAAGCCTTTCACGTTCGTATCTCCCGCGGTGCAGGTTCCACTATGGCGTCCGCGACGCCCGACTTCAACCTGGAAGACGCGACGTCACACCGGTTGCGGATTGAGCACCTGCTGGAACGTCGAACGCTGCTCCGTGTGCTTGGCATGCTCGGCGATCCACTCCACGACCTGGTCCTCGAGCACGCGGTTGCGCAGGTTCGCCATGACTTCCTGGTCCTTCGAGTAGAGCTCGATGACCTTCTCGGGCTCCTCGTACGTCGACGCGATGCTCGCGAGCTCGTTCGCCACGCGGCGCTGGTCGAGCGCGATCGCATTCTGCTTCGCGAGCTCACCGATCAGAATGAACGCGCGGACGCGCTTGGTCGCGCCATCCTTGAACGGGTCGGTCGACTGCGGCGGCTCGAGACCCATGCGCTCCGCGCGGATCTGGCCTTCGCGCAACATCGCGCGCGCCTCGCCCTCGACCATGCCCTTCGGGACCTCGACGTGATCGTGTGCCGCGACGAGCTTCTCGACGACCTCGGCCTTGAGCCGGCCGCGCAGCGCGTTGTGGAGCTCGCGCTCGAGGTTCGCGCGGACGTCGCCGCGGAACTTCGCGATGCCCTCGGTCACGCCGAAGCTCGCGATAAATGCGTCATCGACGTCCGGCAGGCGGCCTTCGCTGACGCGCACGACGGCGAGCTCGACGTCAGCGCGCTGGCCGGCGAGCTCGCGCTGGCGGAACGACGCCGGGAACGTGACCTCGAGCGTCGCCTCCTCGCCCGTCTTCATGCCGACGAGACGCTGCTCGAGCTCGGCCGACATCGCACCGGAGCCCACGATCGTGCCGACGCGCTCACGGCCGGACTCGGGGCGGCGGACACCGTCGGCGGTGGTCGCGGCGTATTCGAACAGCACCATGTCTCCGGCCTGCGCGACGCGCTCGACCGCAGTCCACTGGCGACGCTGCGCACGCAGCGTCTCGATCATGCGGTCGATGTCGCCGTCCTCGACCTCGGCCGAGACGCGCACGACGTCGAGCGAGGCGACGTCGATCGGGCCGAGCTCCGGCACGACCTCGAACGTCGCGACGTACTCGATCTCACCCTTTGGCGCCTCTTGCGTGCGGATCGACGGCGCGACCGCGGGACGCAAGTTCTCCTTGCGCACCGCTTCCTGGAACGAGGAGCCGATCACGTCGGACATCGCCTCGTTCCGGATCTGCGCGCCGAACCGCTGCTCGATCACCTTCGCCGGGACCTTGCCGGGACGGAAGCCCTTGAGGCGCACCGACCGGCCGAGCTCGCGCATGCGCTCCTGCACGCGGGACTCGTAGCGCTCGGAAGGGATCTTGACGGTGAGCTTGCGCTCGAGCTTCGAGACGTTCTCGACAGAAACTTGCATGACGTGCTCCTTAGGCCGCCCGCGAAACGAGCGCCGCGCCGGTCGCGCGGACACTCGAACGCCGGAGGGAAATCGAATCGTGCGAAAGGTGGGACTCGAACCCACACGGGGGTAACCCACTGGAACCTAAATCCAGCGCGTCTACCAATTCCGCCACTTTCGCGTCGAGCATGGATCGATGGTGAGGCGGGTCGCGGGTGAGAGGCATGGTTCTCGCGCTTCGTCAGTAGCCGCTAGAGCTCATGCGTCCGTCGCGAAAGCCGTGATTGTTGCGCAGTACACGAAATGGTGGGCCGCCCCAGACTCGAACTGGGAACCTACGGATTAAGAGTCCGCTGCTCTACCAATTGAGCTAGCGGCCCGCATTCGTCGCGCGGTGGGTTGCGCTTGTTCGTTCGGAGCTGCGCCTTCCGGCGCGCGCTCCTGTCTCGCTCGAGAGCAAGAGCGGCTTCGTCGTGGCCGCTAGAGCTCGTGCGTCCATCGCGAAGACCGTCAGGTTCGCGCGGTAGACCGAAATGGGGTGGACGATGGGATTCGAACCCACGACAACCGGAATCACAATCCGGTACTCTAACCAACTGAGCTACGCCCACCGTTGTCGTTCGTTTTCCTCCGCCTGCCCGTCGCGCCGACCCGGCTTTCGCCGCGTCGAGAGCGCGCCCGACAGGACTCGAACCTGCAACCGCCGGCTTAGAAGGCCGATGCTCTATCCGGTTGAGCTACGGGCGCAGCAAGCTCAATTGTCGCAGATTCGCCGCGCCACGCGGACCGACGATCGCTCGCCGGTCCGCGCGCCTCGGGAACTGGTCGGGGTAGAGGGATTCGAACCCCCGACATCCTGCTCCCAAAGCAGGCGCGCTACCAGACTGCGCTATACCCCGTCGGTCGCTTCGCGTGGCATCCGCTGCGCGAAGCCGCGCGATACTAAGCGCCGACCTCCGGAGCGTCAATCACGCTGCGCGACATCGCACAGTCCGCGCACCGACCGTCGCGCTCGCGCGCGCCACGCCGGTGCGCAAAACAAAAAGGGCGCGTGAGCACCCTTTCGGTAGATGGCGCGCCCGGAGAGATTCGAACTCCCGACCACCAAGTTCGTAGCCTGGTACTCTATCCAACTGAGCTACGGGCGCGTGAGCCGCACATTATGGGTTGGGTGCGGCGTACTCGTCAACAGATTGTGTTTCGATCTGGAGCTCGTGCGAACGTCGCGAAAGCGCTTCGTCAGCGGCCGCTAGAGCTCATGCGTACGTCGCGAAAGTCGCCTACGTAGCGCAGTAGACCGAAATGGCGGAGAGGGAGGGATTCGAACCCTCGATAGAGCTTTTGACCCTATACTCCCTTAGCAGGGGAGCCCCTTCGGCCTCTCGGGCACCTCTCCGATTTTCACACCCCGCGCCGTGACGTTCTCGCCGCCGAACCACGACGGAAACGAACGCACGCCCGCGCGGGGCGCGCAAGCTTAGCCGCGCGTCTCGCGCTTCGCAAACGGGCTCAGCCGACTTCGTCGGGGCCGGACTCGCTCGGCGGTCCCGACTGCTCGCGCTTGATGCGCTGGTAAATCTCCTCGCGGTGCACCGCGAGATCCTTGGGCGCGTTGATGCCGATCCTGACCTGATTGCCCTTGACGCCGAGCACCGTCACGGTGACGTTGTCGCCGATCATCAGCGTCTCACCCACGCGTCGCGTCAGAATCAGCATTGCGATTTCCCTCCGCCTAGCTCTTTCCGGCGACCTGCCATCGACTGTCGCGAATGTCCCTTCGCATAGTCCCGCTTAAGCGGGTATGAGCAGGTGCGCCGTTTCCGTCCCTCGGAACCTTCCGGACGACGACGACGACGATGGTAGCCCACGCTCCGACAGGGGTGCAACGAAGCGGGAACGCTCGAAACGCTCACGCCGCGATTCGTGCACGCACCCATTCCGCGACGTGCGACAGCGCCTGATCGAGCTTCGGCGAATCGTCGCCGCCACCCTGCGCCAGGTCCGGACGACCACCGCCCTTGCCGCCGATCTGTGCCGCGACATGCGAGAGCAACTCGCCGGCCTTCACCTTTGCGAGCGCGGTACCACCGACGCCGGCGACGAGCGCCGCCTTGCCGTCGCTCGAGGCGGCGAGCACGACGACGCAGTCCTTGAGGCGCTGCTTCGCCTGATCGACGCTGTCCCGCAGTGCCTTCGCGTCGAGACTGCCGACGCGTGCCGACAGCACCTTGATGCCGCCGACGTCCTCGGCGCGACCGATCGCCTCGTCGAGCACCGAGCCGGCCGCCTTGGCCTTGAACGACTCGAGCTCGCGCTCGAGCTTCTTCTGTCGATCGAAGAGCTGCCTGAGCTTGCCGACGACTTCGTCGGTGCCCGCGGCGAGCAGGCGCCCGACTTCCTCGAGCGTGCGCTCCTCGCTCGCGATGTAGTCGAGCGCCCCCTGCCCCGTCAGCGCCTCGATGCGACGCACGCCGGCGGCAACGCCCGACTCCGAGACGATCTTGAAGAGCCCGATGTCACCGGTGCGGGCGACGTGGGTGCCGCCGCAGAGCTCAGTGGAGAACTCGCCGAACTTCATGACGCGGACGCGCTCGCCGTACTTCTCGCCGAACAACGCGATCGCGCCGAAGTCGAGCGCCTCGGCGTAGGCCATCTGTCGTTCGTCGGCGTCGGCGTTGCGGCGGATTTCCTCGTTCACGAGGCGCTCGACTTTCTCGAGCTCCTCGGCCGGGACCGACTGAAAGTGCGCGAAGTCGAAACGCAGTCGATCGGGCGCGACCAGCGAGCCCTTCTGCTGCACGTGCTCGCCGAGCAGCTTGCGCAGCGCGGCATGGAGAAGGTGCGTCGCCGAGTGGTTGAGCACCGTCGCGCGCCGGCGCGCGATGTCGATCGCGCCACTGACCTTCTCGCCCACCGTGAGCTTCTGGCCGCGCCACGTGCCGTGGTGGCCGTGGAACGCACCGGCGAGCTTGGTCGTGTCCTCGATCTCCATGCGCCCCGCGTTCGTCGCGAGCGTGCCGCGGTCGCCGACCTGGCCGCCCGACTCGGCGTAGAACGGCGTGCAGTCGAGCACGACGACGCCCCGCTCGCCGTCCGCGAGCGCATCGACGGGCGCACCGTCGCTCAGGATCGCGACGACGTTGAGCCCGTCGGCTTCGACCTCGCGGTAGCCGAGAAACTCCGTCGGCGGCAGCCGCTTGATCACGTCGGCCGAAAGCGTGCCGGCGACGGCGAACTGGCTGGACGCGCGCGCGCGTTCGCGCTGTCGCTCCATCGCGGTTTCGAAGCCCGGCATGTCGATCGACAAGCCGCGCTCGCGCGCAACGTCGGCGGTGAGGTCGACCGGAAAGCCGTAGGTGTCGTAGAGACGGAACGCGTCGTCACCGGCGATAGCTCCCTGCGAGCGACCCGCGACCTCCTCGAATACGCGCATGCCCTGGTCGAGCGTCTCGGCGAAGCGCTCCTCCTCGGCTTTCAGCGCCGCAGCCACCGTCGCCTGCTTCTGCGCGAGCTCGGGATACGCCTTGCCCATCTCCGCGACGAGCGGCTCGACCATGCGGTGGAAGAACAGGTCCTTCGCACCGAGCTTCCAGCCGTGGCGCAGCGCGCGCCGGATGATCCGGCGCAGGACGTAGCCGCGGCCTTCGTTCGACGGCAGCACGCCGTCGACGATCAGGAACGCACTCGCGCGGATGTGGTCCGCGATGACGCGCAGCGACTTCTCGGCGAGGTCTTTCGTGCCGGTGAGCCGCGCGGCAGCCTCGACGAGGCGCCGGAACAGGTCGATCTCGTAGTTCGAATGAACGTGCTGCATCACCGCCGCGAGGCGCTCGAGACCCATCCCGGTGTCGACGCACGGCGCCGGAAGCGGCGTCAGCGTGCCGTCGGCCGAGCGGTCGAACTGCATGAAGACGAGATTCCAGATCTCGATGTAGCGGTCGCCATCGGCGTCGGCCGATCCGGGCGGACCGCCGGCCACGTCGGAACCGTGGTCGTAGAAGACCTCGGTGCACGGACCACATGGACCGGTGTCGGCCATCTGCCAGAAATTGTCGGAAGCGTACGGCGCACCCTTGTTGTCGCCGATGCGGACGATGCGTTCGCGCGGCACACCGATCGTCTCGGTCCAGAGCGAATACGCCTCGTCGTCGGTCGCGTAGACGGTCACCCAGAGCTTGTCGGCCGGGAGCCCATAGACCTTCGTGAGCAGCTCCCATGCGTAGACGATCGCGTCGCGCTTGAAGTAGTCGCCGAAGCTGAAGTTCCCGAGCATCTCGAAGAACGTATGGTGCCGCGCGGTGTAGCCGACCTGGTCGAGGTCGTTGTGCTTGCCGCCGGCGCGCACGCAGCGCTGGCTCGAGACCGCGCGAAGGTACGAGCGTTTCTCGGCGCCGAGGAACACGTCCTTGAACTGCACCATGCCGGCATTCGTGAAGAGCAGCGTCGGATCGTTGCCCGGCACGAGCGGGCTCGAGGCGACGACTTCATGCCCCTTCGAACGGAAAAACTCGAGGAACGTCTGGCGGATCTCGGAAACGGTCTTCATGGGGCCGCGGGCCGGGGAAAGCGGGAAAGAATAGCCCGAATTGTCGGGCCTTGCCGCTGCGGCCGGGGCTACCGGCGGCGGCCCAGGACCCTTGCGATGACCTCGCCGCTGAAGCCGCGGCGCGTCAGGAACTGTGCGGCCTTGTCGCGGGCCGCGCCATCGGGCGAGTCGCCGTAGCGGCGCGACACGAGGCGGCCGGCCTGCTCGACCCAGTCGATCTCGTCGAGCGCCGCACGGAACGGCGCGACCGCGATCCCGTGCGACCCGAGCTCGGCCGCGATGTAGCGCGGGCCGTAGCCAGATGTGACGCGTTGCCGGATCAGGACCTCGGCGAAACGTTCGTCGCTCTGTTCGTGGCGTTCACCGAGCGCGGCGATCGCCGACGTCGCTTCCTCGCGGCCATAGCCCTTGACCGCGAGCTTCGTTGCGAGCTCGCGGCGCGAGTGCTCGCGTCGCGCGAGCAAGCCGAGCGCGCGGTCGTACGCGCTCGGCTTGTCGTCCTTGTCGGCAGACTTTGCCACCGTCGTGACGCGGCTGTTGGACCGCGCGCTTCCCGTCCCCTACCGGCGGGCTCAGGCGTCCTCGAGCTCCGCCTCGGCACTGGCCGCGAGCGGCGCACCCTTCGCGCCGATCAGCTTCGCGCGCAGCTTTTCCTCGATGTCCTTCGCGACGTCGGGATTCTCCTTGAGGAAGAGGCGCGTGTTGTCCTTGCCCTGCCCGATGCGATCGCCCGAGTAGCTGTACCAGGCGCCCGACTTCTCGACGAGGTTCGCATTGACACCCATCTCGATCAGCTCGCCCTCGCGCGAGGTGCCCTCGCCGTAGAGGATCTCGAAGTCCGCGACGCGGAACGGAGGCGCCATCTTGTTCTTGACGACCTTGACGCGCGTCTCCGAACCGATGACCTCTTCGCCGCGCTTGACCGCGCCGATGCGGCGGATGTCGAGGCGCACGGAGGCGTAGAACTTGAGCGCGTTGCCGCCGGTGGTCGTCTCGGGGCTGCCGAACATCACGCCGATCTTCATGCGAATCTGGTTGATGAAGATCACGAGGCAGTTCGAGCGCTTGATGTTGCCGGTGAGCTTGCGCAGCGCCTGGCTCATGAGGCGCGCGTGCAGGCCGACGTGCGAGTCGCCCATCTCGCCCTCGATCTCGGCCTTCGGCGTCAGCGCCGCGACCGAGTCGACCACGACGATGTCGACCGCGCCCGAGCGGACCAGCATGTCCGCGATCTCGAGCGCCTGCTCGCCGGTGTCGGGCTGCGAGACCAGGAGGTTGTCGACGTCGACGCCGAGCTTCGCGGCGTAGCCGGGATCGAGCGCGTGCTCCGCGTCGACGAACGCCGCGGTACCGCCGCTACGCTGGCAGTTCGCGATGACCTGCAGCGTCAACGTAGTCTTGCCGGACGACTCCGGGCCGTAGACCTCGACGACGCGGCCCTTCGGCAGGCCGCCGATGCCGAGCGCGACGTCGAGCCCGAGCGAACCGGTCGAGATGACCTCGGCGGGCTCGCTCTGACGATCGCCCATCCGCATCACCGCGCCCTTGCCGAACTGCTTCTCGATCTGCGATAGCGCCGACGTGAGCGCGCGCCGCTTGTTGTCGTCCATTGCGATTCCTCGGTCGTGGGTTCTGGCGCGATGGTGGGTCGCGTCCGTCTCAGCACGCGAGATCGCGCGCCGCCGACGCCGAGGATTATCCCACAGGGGTCGCGCCGCGATAGCGGAACGCCGCGTCAGCTCGTCAGAATTTTGCGCAAGCCTTGCAGCGCCGCCGCAACGGTGTGGCGGCGTACCGCGTCGCGATCGCCGTCGAAATGAAACTGCTGCATCGTCGGGTATCCGCCGCGCCGCTTCCATGCGATCCACACGGTACCGACGGGTTTGTCCGGCGTGCCGCCGGTCGGCCCCGCGATGCCCGTGACCGCGACCGCGACGCTCGCACCGGAGTGCGTCAGCGCCCCCGACACCATCTCGAGCACGGTCACCTCGCTGACCGCGCCGTGCTTGATCAGCGTTTCGGGCCGCACGCCGAGCAGCGCCTCCTTCGCTTCGTAGCTGTACGCGGTGATGCCGCAGTCGAACCACGCGGAGCTGCCGGCGACGTCGGTCAGCATCTTGCCGATCCAGCCACCGGTGCACGACTCCGCGGTCGCGAGCGATTGTCCGTGCGAGTGGAGGATCTCGCCGACGTCAGCGGCGAGGTCGTGGAGCGCGGCATCGTCCGGGATGGCGGGCTTGTTCATGGCAGCGCCGGAACGTATAACGTCGCGTTCCCGTTGCCAAGGTCACCTGCGTTCGCGAGTTCGTCACGGGCCCTCGGATCACCGCACATCCCTGTGCTGTCCGGGGCTCGCGCATCCTGCGCTCGGCAGCTGCTCCGGTCATGACGTCATCGTCACCCACGCCCGATTTCGCCGAACACACACCGTTGATGCGGCAGTACTTCCGCGCGAAGTCGGAGTTCCCGGAGACGCTGCTGTTCTTCCGGATGGGCGACTTCTACGAGCTGTTCTACGCCGACGCGCGGCGCGCGGCGCAGCTGCTCGACATCACGCTGACGCAGCGGGGCCAATCGGCCGGCCAGCCGATCCCGATGGCCGGCGTGCCGGTGCAGGCGCTCGAAACGCACCTCGCGCGACTCGTGAAGCTCGGCGAGTCGGTCGCGATCTGCGAGCAGATCGGCGATCCCGCGCTCGCGAAAGGGCTCGTCGAGCGCAAGGTCGTGCGCGTCGTGACGCCCGGCACGGTGACCGACGAAGCCTTGCTCGACGCACGCCGCGAACAGATCCTGCTCGCGCTGTCGAGCCGCGACGGGCGCTACGGGATCGCGGCCGCAGACCTCTCGAGCGGGCGCTTCGTGCTCTCGGAGGTCGACGGCGAAGCTGCGCTCGCCGCCGAGCTCGCACGCCTCGCCCCCGCGGAGACGCTCGTGGCCGAAGGCGTGACGTGGCCGCGCACGGTTGCGTCGCTGTCGGGCTTGCGGCAGCGGCCGCCTTGGCACTTCGATCAGGGATCGGCTCGCCGTTCCCTGACGGAGCTGTTCCGGACGCGCGACCTCTCGGGCTACGGCTGCGACGACTGCGAGCTCGCGCTCGGCGCTGCCGGCGCGTTGCTCCAGTACGTCAAGGACACGCAGCGCGGCGCGCTGCCGGCGTTCGTCGGGTTGTCGCGCGAGCACGCCGAGGACACCGTGGCGCTCGACGCCGCGACGCGGCGCAACCTCGAGCTCGACCAGAGCGCCTCGGGTCGCGCCGAGCACGGCCTCGCCGGGATCCTCGATCGCACTGCGACGCCGATGGGCGCGCGATTGCTGCGGCGCTGGCTACACCGGCCGTTGCGCGATCGCGACGCGCTGCGCGAACGCCACCATGCCGTCGCGCGCATGATCGACCTCGGCACGCACGCCGGGCTGCGCGAGACCTTGCGCGGCCTCGGCGACGTCGAACGCATCCTCGCGCGCGTGAGCCTGCGCTCGGCGCGGCCGCGCGACTTGTCGACGTTGCGCGACGCGCTCGCGACGCTGCCGGCGCTGCGCGCAGCGCTCGCGCCGCACGACAGCGCGCTGCTGGCTACGATCGCCGACGCGCTCGCCGGCCACGACGCCGTACGCGACACACTTGCAGACGCGCTGGTCGACCAGCCGCCCGCGCTGCTGCGCGAAGGCGGCGTGTTTCGCCGCGGCCACGACGTGGAGCTCGACGAGCTGCGCCGACTCTCGAGCGACGCCGACACGTTCCTCGCCGAGCTCGAAACGCGCGAGCGCATATCGAGCGGCATCGCGACGCTCAAGCTCGGCTACAACCGCGTGCATGGCTACTACATCGAGGTGAGCCGCGGCCAGAGCGATCGCGTGCCGGCGCATTACACGCGGCGCCAGACCGTCAAGGGCGCGGAGCGCTACATCACCGAGGAGCTCAAGCAGTTCGAGGACAAGGTGCTGTCCGCGCGAGAGCGCGCGCTGATGCGCGAGCGCGCGCTGTACGAAGCGCTGCTCGAGACCGTCGCGGCCGAGCTCGCCCCGCTGCAGCGCGCCGCGCGGGCCCTCGCCGAGCTCGACGTCCTCGCCGATTTCACCGAGCGCGCGGAGGCGCTCGACTGGCGGCAGCCCGAGCTCGTCGCCCAGCCCGGCATCACGATCCGCCGCGGCCGGCATCCCGTCGTCGAAGCGGTCCGCACCGAGCCGTTCGAGCCGAACGACACCGTGCTCGACGACGCACGTCGCATGCTCGTCATCACCGGCCCGAACATGGGCGGAAAGAGCACGTACATGCGCCAGACGGCACTGATCGTGCTGCTCGCGCACGTCGGCTCGTTCGTGCCGGCCGATGCCGCGCGGATCGGGCCGATCGACCGCATCTACACGCGCATCGGCGCCGGCGACGATCTCGCGCGCGGCCAGTCGACGTTCATGGTCGAGATGGCCGAGACCGCGAACATCCTGCACAACGCGACGCACGAGAGTCTCGTGCTGATGGACGAGATCGGACGCGGCACGAGCACCTACGACGGGCTTGCGCTCGCCAAGGCCTCGGCGATCGCGCTCGCGACCGGGAACCGTGCGTACACGCTCTTCGCGACGCACTATTTCGAGCTGACCGCGCTCGCCGAGCACCACGCCGGCATCGCGAACGTGCACCTCGACGCGGTCGAGCACGGCGACGAGCTCGTGTTCCTCCACGCCGTGAAGGACGGACCGGCGAACCGCAGCTTCGGTCTGCACGTCGCGG